>Ga0209475_10000594_pt1 | contig 66101 bp, 60 predicted proteins | sample tdDd471_FD_187128 | JGI IMG/M metagenome (GOLD analysis project Ga0209475, IMG submission 187128) | Marine sediment microbial communities from the Atlantic coast under amendment with organic carbon and nitrate - tdDd47.1 (SPAdes)... | ecosystem: Environmental > Aquatic > Marine > Coastal >... | reverse complement strand
TGAACTGAGCAAAATGACTACGGTCTCACAATACTATATGGGAATTAAGCTGAAAGACCAGATTGAAGTTTCAGAAGCGGAAGTTGAGCAGTTCTACAACCAGAACCGCAAATATTTTAAGGGTGCTCCTCTTACAGAAGCGGTAATCAACCAGGTTAAACAGCAGATTTTCATGCGCAAAGCAAGCGTTAAATCCAATGAATATATCATGAATCTGCTGGCTGAGAGCAAGGTCAACAAGGAAGGATTCAAGAATTACATGAAAGAGCAGGAAAAGAAAAAGGCCTCTGAAGGGGCTGACAAGAAAAAAGAAACCGAGAAAAAAACGGAAGAAAAGAAGTAAAACTTCCTTCTAAAACCGCAATAAAGGGCTTACTCCAATAAAAATAGCTACAATTACTAAATTGTAGCTATTTTTTATATTTGACAGATCTGCTGCTTTTAGATGTTACATTAAAAATTCCAGCTATAGGCTTCAGCTTCAATTCTGCGAGGTATCAGAATGAAACGTAAAATAAATTACGGCCTTGCCGTATCGCTCATATTACTTTTTATAATCTCATCACTCTCAGGCGCGTCCAAAAAAAATATTAAAATTTCTAAGACAAAGCATACTGCCCGTTCAAATATCTCACGTAATAAAAACAGCTCACGTGGTTGGGCGGCAAAAATTAACGATGACATAATCTCTATTAAAGAATTCAACAATTTCTACTACACACAGAACAAACTTGCCCTGAGAGTCGATTCAAATGAAGACGTCGACAAGATGGCTAAAAATACTAAAAAGCTGAATACCCAGGCACGACAAACCCTTGTAAAGGCGAACTACCTTGATTTTCTCATCTCTCAAAAACTGGTATATAAAAAGGCTATTAACGATAAGGATATCAATCAGAATCAACTCAACACGATTATGAAACTGAGTAATATGACTATGGTATCGCAATATTACATGGGCATTAAATTGAAAGACCAGATTGAAGTTTCAGAAGCTGAAGTTGAGCAGTTCTACAACGAGAACCTCAATTATTTCAAGGCTGCTCCTCTTACTGAAGCGGTTATCAACCAGATTAAACAGAAAATTTTCATGCGAAATGCGAGCCTTAAATCCAATGAATATATCATGAATCTAAAGGCTGAGAACAAGGTCATAAAGAATATTATATTCTCAAAGACAAAGCTTCCTGCCCGTTCAAATATCTCACGTAATAAAAACAGCTCACGTGGTTGGGCAGCAAAAATTAACGATGACATAATCTCTATTAAAGAATTCAACAATTTCTACTACACACAGAACAAACTTGCCCTGAGAGTCGATTCAAATGAAGACGTCGACAAGATGGCTAAAAATACTGAAAACCTGAATGCCCAGGCACGACAGACCCTTGTTAAGGCGAACTACCTTGATTTTCTCATCTCTCAAAAACTGGTATACCAAAAGGCTATTAACGATAAAGATATCGACCAGGATGAACTCAACACGATCATTGAACTGAGCAAAATGACTACGGTCTCACAGTACTATATGGGAATTAAGCTGAAAGACCAGATTGAAGTTTCAGAAGCGGAAGTTGAGCAGTTCTACAACCAGAACCGTAAATATTTTAAGGGTGCTCCTCTTACAGAAGCGGTAATCAACCAGGTTAAGCAGCAGATATTCATTCGCAAAGCAAGCGTTAAATCCAATGAATATATCATGAATCTGCTGACTGAGAACAAGGTCAACAAGGAAGGATTCAAGAATTACATGAAAGAGCAGGAAAAGAAAAAGACCTCTGAAGGGGCTGACAAGAAAAAAGAAACCGAGAAAAAAACAGAAAAAAAGAAGTAAAACTTCCTTCTAAAACCGCAACAAAAGGCTTACTCCAATAAAAATAGCTACAATTACTAAATTGTAGCTATTTTTTATATTTGACAGACCTCCAACTACTTATTATTATAATAGATGTTATATTCAAAATATATCAACTTAAGGCTTCGGCCTCAAGCTGCGAGGTACCAGAATGAAACGAATAGTAAGCTATGGACTTATCGTATCGCTCATATCACTTTTTATAATATCATCACTCTCATGTGCGTCAAAAAAGAATATAAAATTCTCTAAAAAAAAGCTCCCTGCCCGTTCAAATGTTGCTATTATCTACGATGGTGAAAACAACCTGAAGAATGTGGTTCTCGTTAAATTCCTTTCAAAGGGATATAATGTGCGTGCCTTTAATTCAGCAGACCTGTACCGCCTCTCTGATGTTTTTGACATTAAGGATATGAAAAAAATATCCTACGGCCTCTCTGCTGATGAAGGAGCAATTCTTTCAATGCAGAAATCCTTCAGCAATATCTACAAACTCCATTTTTACAACTATGAAATCAACAAGGCTGAGCTGTTGACAGAACTGAAAAACAAATGGAAGGTTAACTACCTGGTTATCCTTGACCTGAAGGACTGGACGCATACCAGCTGGGGCCGCCTGATTGACCTTGACAGCTTTGAGATCATGTGGATTGAAAATTATCCAACAAAATATAATGATAACATCGAAACAATTCTGGATCATTTAATCGGCAGCATGGCCGGAAAATAATTCATGAGATACCTGGTAAAAATCAGTATTGCACTACTGCTTTTTCTCAGCATCCCCATTGTGGATGCTGAGGCTGCTCCCACAATGGCTTTCGGGTATCTTGCCAATAACTCGGGTGATGATAACTTTGACTACCTTGAAACTATTTTCCCAAATTCCTTTGCAAACTCATTGAAAAATATTTTTGATATCAATGTTGTTAAGCCCATTGGAGTGAACAAGATACTCAAAAAATACAAGATGAAGCTTGAAAAAAAATACGAACCCTTTGAACTCCCTGAACTGGCTGAAAAAACAAATGCGGATCTCTTTATCTATGGAAATTTCACACCCCTGCCCGACGGCAGGATAAAAATTCTGCTCCACCTCTATTCTGAGCGGTCAAAGCGCCTCTTCACATTCACCAATGTGGGCAGAATGGAGACTGAAATCTTTCGCCTTGTTGACCGGATAACCGACATTCTCCTGAATTTCATGGACACCAAACGTTTCTACATGACCCAGCCAATAGTACCCTCATCGCAGATCGGTTTTTTCACAAACCTTAAATCCGAAGATCTCAACGAATTCTATATCCCCTTTCTCAACAGCAAGTACAGGGTCTCCTCTTTCCAGGCAAATACACTCGGTGACGACATAGACGAAGATAATATTCAAATATTTAAAAGTATTTCAACCCGTGATAATTCCTACGATACGATTACCGATAAACGGAAAGTGAAATTTCTCACCGGAACATGGACGGGAGAACGGTACATTAAAGATGTCAAAGCTGCCCGAAAGCTTTTCCAGAAACATGATCTCTACTACCAGAAGACCAAGAATGCTGTTCTTCACCGGCTCTACAAAACCTATAAGGGCCGAATGGATTATCTTATTGTCGTCGGTTTCAACAGCAGGCACACCAATGCCTGGATCCGGTGTATTGATTTGAAAAACAAAAACCTCATATGGATGGAAAGCAACATAACAGGGGATATCACTGAAATTGCATTAAAAATGATCGATAGAATGAAAAAGGGAACTGATAAAAAACCAGATAAATAAAATCACCGTCGACCGGTCATGATAGCCGCTGCTTTTTCAAGCTTCCCCTGCCTGCGGTACACATCAGCAAGGGCTTTTCTTATGTCACGATTAAATCTCTCCTTCTGCCAGGCCATTTCGAGATACAACTCAGCTCCCTCGTAATTACCCGAAGCACTCATAGCACTGCCGAGAAAAAAAAGGCTGCGGGCGTCCTGGTAACCGTTCCTGTAGGCCTTTTTCAAAATATCAGCTGAATCAGAAAAATATCCCATTTTAAAAAGTGACACACCGTAATAATACTGCAGGTCAGGGTCGGTAACAGGCTGTTTTTTCTTCAGTATTCCTTCAACATCACCGTAGTACTGTTCCTGGAAAAGGACCGAAACCGCCGCCTTCAGCTCAGACAGGGGGATTGTCCCGAGGTCAAGGGCCGCGGAGATCAGTTCAACCCCCCTCTCCCGTTCCTTCATTCGGAGAAAATAAAGCCCGGATTTTCTTAATATTTTACTGTCGCTGCTATAGATGACCGCAAGCCGGTTGAGATAACGGGTGAGTTCTTCGTACTCATGGCGGTCAAACAGTCGTGTTGCATGTTTTTCCATTAACTCAGGAGTGACATTCTTCACATCACGATACCAGATCTGAAGGTAAAAACGGTAAATCGGTTCGCTGGCAATCCATGAACCGGTAACCGTGCCGGCAAGCAGAAGGATGACAAGTATCAGGCGAAAATTCATAGAAACTCCCGGTTTGATGTTTTTGAGGATACATTTTGCCTGAAGGCGCATTTTTATATGAAGGCGCGATTTTTCATTGAAGGCGAGCTTTGCCAAGCTCGCCTTCAATGAAAAATCAATGCAAATCGACGCCTTCAAGAAATACGCTTTAAAGTTATCCTCAATAACATCATTTAATACAGACTCGTACTCATTTGGCAAGAATTTTAACAATTCTGATAAATCAAATATTGATTGCAATTTCCCTTTTATCACGGGGAATGGTCGAAGAGACACTCTGGATAGAATTCTCATTTGACAGATACGCCGCATATCAGTACTATTGATGAGACGGTCATAGTGACAGGAAAAAGAGCAAAAGTACCAGAAACAGGAAAAGAGTATACCAATGAAAAAAGCAGTATTTCTTACAATATCAACATTTTCAGTTATTTGTCTTCTTATTACAGTCGATCTCTCAGCTATTACCGGCAGCGATGCCCTTGCAAAATTCCAGGGACGAATGTACAGCGCCGGCCGGATGACCGGTATCATCCAGTGGAGTACCAACGGCGGTCCCCCCTATACAGGAAGCTTCAAGTACCTGGCTCCGAACAAAATATACATCAAATTCAGCAGCCCTTCAGGAAAAACCCTTGTGGCCAATGGACGCAAACTATGGGTCTATGACCCGGGAAATAATGTCTGCGCCGTTCAGGATCTTGGAGGCGGGGGATCAGGAGGCTTTGGAGGCCTGGTCAGCGGCTACATGGGAATTGTGACCTCTCAGGGCTCAGGGGGCTACACCCTGAAACTGAAGAATTCAGACCGAACCTACTCTGAAATCATGCTTTTTCTCGATTCAAGTTTCTTTCTCAGGAAAGCAGTACTGAAAAACCAGAAGGGAGATACCCTTAATGTATCCCTCTCAAATGTCAGTTTTTCAACCAGTGTACCGAAGTCTCTTTTTGATTTCAATGTACCGGCAAACACACAGGTAATTAAAAATCCACTGCAGGTGCGTTAAGGGGCAAAACTATGAAATCACTCCGCCGTATCATGCTGTTCATTTTCACCACAGCCCTGATGATCACCGCAGCAATGCCCGCGGCGGCAGAGGACAAAAAAAACCAGAGAAAAATGCTTTTCTACACCTATGCCGGGCCGGTTGCGGGAACCGGCTACAACCACATACGCTATAAAGACTGGAACACCACCCTGAGCACCTTTCAAAATGTACATACCAGCGGCCTTCAGGCCACCGGCGGAGTGATGTTCAATATCTTCGTTAATAACATAATCGGTGACTTCAGGGTAGAATATATCGGCAACTTTAATGACAGCCACCAGGTGCACCATCTCTTCTGGTCAATTCTGGGCAAATACAAATGGCCCCTGACCGAAACGATATCCATCGCCACCGGTGCGGGGATCTATTTTGAGACTCCTCCCTCAAACATCAATTACAACGGCACCGCGGGCCTCCAGGTCCCCGTGGGAATCATTATCAATACAACCTTTGACACCCGGCTTGTCATTGATCTGATGACCCGCTTCGGCTTCTACGGCTACGATGACGCGGTCGGCAAAGTCGATATAACAGAAAACTCCTACAAGGTATCCTACGGAATCACCATCGGCTTTCTCTTCAAGGTTGGGCGTCTCTAAGAACCCCCACCGTCTATATCTTTTACCGCCCTTTTTTTCGTGATAGCCTGAAAAACTTTTCATCTTTCCCCTGCCGATTTCGTTTACCCTTTAAAGGCCAAAAAAGATTTTCAGGGGAAGGAAATGAAACCCGGTACGGAAATATCAATCAGAGAACGCCTCATGATACCGTCAGCGGGAATCCTCGCCTGGGAGGCCTGCATAATACTTCTCTTTTATGTCGTGAAGGAAGATAACCTGTCCCTTCTGATACCGGGTACCGCTGCCCTGGTCTTTTCGGGTTTTATTTTATACCGGTACCAGAAAGAAACCAGGCGCGGTAAAGGGCTCTGTATCGCCATGATTTTTCTTGCCGCCATCCTTACCCATTCCCTTTTCTCTACCTTTGGTACCGTACCGGAAAAAACTGAAACTGCTGCCTACCAGTATGGCAGGATTACCACAGTCAAAGGATATCGCAGCCATACCATGTTTGAAGCAGAGCTCTACCGGGATAAAAATAAAAAAACAGAAAAGCTAAAAGGGGTCCTCTTTTTCAATGAAACCACCGCCCTGGGAAAAGGATCACTCTTTCGTCTCAAAAGGCCCTGCCGCCCCCTTAAAAAGTCACGATCAGCAAAAACCCTGGCCCGCCGGGGAATTGCCTGTTCTGCCTGGCTTACGACGGCACAGGTAAAAGTACTTTCAACGCCTCCAGGTAAACTGCGGGATACTCTCAGGCATAATCTTGAACTGCGCATCCATGAACTGTATTCAGATAAAAATGCCCGTCTTCTCAAGGGGCTTTATTTCGGCAACCGGCACTGTATCGATCCGGGAACCCTCTATCATTTCAGGCGCTGCGGAGTGCTGCATCTATTGGCGGCAAGCGGACTCCATGTCGCCATGGTAGCGGCGGTCCCCCTTTTTCTTTTCAGTTTCTTCTCGGCCGGTTCGCCCGCCCGGTACCTTCCCGCCCTGGCGGCAGTACTCTCCTTTGTCTGGATGACTGATCTTCCCCCTTCTCTCATGCGCGCCGGTATCATGTTTTCACTTTTTGTTCTTCTGCGCGTAATCCACGCCGAAAAGGAGGTGTTCAACATTCTCTATCTCGCGGCGCTGATTATACTTTTTATTTCGCCCTGGGATATCTTTTCTCCCGGTTTTCACCTCAGCTTTGGAGCCACCCTGGGAATTCTCCTTTTCTACGAAAAGCTCAGGGAGGGATTCTTTTTCCTTCCCGCCATGATAAAAAATCCCCTTGCGGTTTCCCTGGGTGCACAGATCATCGCGGCCCCCCTGATATTTTTTCTAATCGGCGAGGCAACGCCGGGAGGCCTTCTAATCAACCTGGTTATGGTTCCACTGGTTACCCTGGCGCTCTACGCCTCGATGGGAACCCTGGCTGCATCATACACTTTTTTGGGCAACCCTTCATTTCTCTCGGGAATAACCGGGGGCCTTCTCGATGCGGCACGGGGAGCCGCTGATATTCTGCAGCACTTTTCAGGTCACGGCAGCGTCACGGCTAATCCGTGGCTCGCCGTTGTCATAATCGTCCCCCTGACCATGGTAATGCTTCCCGGGGCCATGAAAAAAAGTCGTGCCGCAGCAGGTGCCGTGGTGCTGTTTCTCCCGATTCTCTTTTTACCAGGTGGAGACCAGCCACCCCTTGAAAAACTTTTAGCGGGAAAGGGCTATCAGATACTGGTTCACCAGGAAAAGAATACAGCCTATATCTGCGGAAATATTTCAGCCTTTGAGGGGGTACAAAAAATACAGGAGCTTCTTATTGACCGGGGTGTATCTTCGGTACACTGTACAATTCCTTCCCCCGATTGGAAGAATCTCTCAAACTGGAAACGCCTCATGTCGACCCTGCCGGTAACATCCTGCACTATTGCAGCATCTTTTTCCCTTTCTAAGGCTGCTGAAAAATTTTTCACCCATGTAGAACAGGAAAAAGTTAAAACTTCCTTTCTTGACTTCCCCCCTACACCCCTTTCAGATAAAAAAAATGAAAAGAAAAAAGCATCTACCCCGGCAAATTCGATTGACTCAGAGGCAAAAATAAAATATATATACAAAACCTTTTTACGATTATCACAGGTGAAGGAAAGCAAACAAAAGAGATAAGCAGCCGTCCTAAAGACGAGGCTGTTTTCCCGGCAACCAGGTAAATATGTCTGTCAATGATGCAATGAAAGAACGGGGGCTTGTAAACACCTCGGAACTGACCTCGAAGGTTTTCAAGGGTGAGGAAGTTGCACTCAGATTTCGCTATCCTACTGATGAAATTTTACTTACCATAAATTCACTGGTGGCTAAAATCCTCGGTAATATTGACCTGATATACCTCCTCGATACAATTATCACCATTCTCCGGGAAATACTCCTCAACGCCGTCAAGGCAAACGCAAAAAGAATCTTTTTTGCCAACCAGGATTACCAGATTGCCATCGAAGGAGACTATTCACTCGGCATGAAGGAATTCAAAACCAAGGTCATAAACGACCTTGATTCCTTCAGCAGGGAGTTGAGCGTCAGCACCTACTCGGTTCTCTTTAAAGTTAAAAAAACTGACACGGGAATTACTATCAGCGTTAAAAACAATATTCCCATCCATCCAGAAGAATTGAAACGAATTAAGTTACGAATCAAAAAAGCAGTCGCGAGCAGGGATTTTACAGAAGTTTACGAAGATGTCTACGATGCCAGCGAAGGGGCGGGGCTCGGGATTACTCTGATCATTCTGCTTCTCCGCAATGCAGGTATCGAATCTTCAAACTTCAGCATTATTACTGATGCCGATAGTGTAACCGCCACAGTCACGATACCCTTTCAACTTCGTCCCGAAGAAACCATCACTAAAATTAAGCAGGATATCCTCCAGCAGGTAAAGGCACTTCCTACATTTCCTGAAAACATTCTTCACCTCCAGGGGCTCTGTAGAAACCCCAAAGCGAGCATTGAAGACATTGCAAAGGGCATTTCCGCTGACCCCGCTCTGACAGCTGAGGTACTCCGCCTTGCAAATTCAGCGGGCTTTATTACAGGCAAGCGGGTAAAAAATATCAATGAAGCGGTCATGATCATCGGCTTAAAAAACCTTGAAGCCATTCTGACCGTTGCGGCAGCCCGTAAGATACTCGATAAGCGGTATAAAAAATTCGAACAGATATGGAGCCACTGTAACCGCACTGCCTTTTATTCTCGCGCCATAGCTGCAGAAATCGGTCTCCCGACAATAACCGACCAGGTATCGATCAGTGCCCTTCTCCATGACATTGGCAAGATAATTCTCCTTTCTACCGACCAGGACCTGGTCAACAAGGTCTCAAAACTGGTAGAGAATCGTAAAATCAGGTCGTCTACCATCATGGAAGAAATAGCCATCGGCATCAGCCATTCAACCATCGGAGCCCTGATGGCCAACAAGTGGAATTTTCCCGATTACCTGGTTGAGGCAATCAACTACCACCATACGCCCCTCCATGCCGATAGCAGCTATAAAAAAATAGTATCGGTAGTCTACCTCGCCAATATCTTTGCCGGCATTGAAACTAAAAAATATGACCTCTCCTACATCGAAGCTGAAGTAATGGATATCCTCGAACTGGAAATCGATGACAAGCTCATCTCCATGGGGGGCCGCCTGCGTAAACAGTACGATGAGTATTCTTCTACACTGTAAAGCAGAGCCTTCAAAAATTACCATGCCATCATATAAAATTGAAACCGCAAAATCAGGACTCCCCACCCTTATCGCTTCAGGCGAAAAGGATATACGCCTCCATTCAGGCTACGACCCTGAGAAAGAAGCTTCCCGGGCCGTTGTCTCCTTTGATCCCGGCAGAGCGTCAATCATCCTGGTCTCGGGAACAGCCCTCGGGTATCATATTGCTGAACTGAAAAAGGCCTTCCCTGACCGGGACATCATTGCCCTTGAACATGACAAAGAGGCCCTTGACCTGGCAGCGGCACAATGCCCGGAGAACATTAAAGGTATCCGCGTCATTACGTCACGCAATGAAGTGATAGAGCTCTTTGAAACCCTTGATATGACTTCCTTTCGAGGAGTTGCCCGGTTCAATCACCGGCCTTCATATCTCCTCTACCGGGAATTCTATGACACCGTTGCCGATGAATTCAAACAGCAGGTCTCCTCACGGGTCAGTGACATTCTCACAAGAATCGAATTCGAAGAAAAATGGATCACTAATATTTTCAGCAACATCCACCACGCTGCCGCATCAACCCCGGTACAGTCTCTCTTTGGTGAATTTAAAAACATTCCCGGCATTATAGTTTCTGCGGGCCCCTCTCTGAGGAAAAATCTCGACCTCCTTAAAGACATGAAAGAGCGGGCCCTGATTCTCTGCGTTGACACCGCCGCAAAGGTCATGGCAAGAAAAGATATTACACCCCATATCATCATGACCCTCGACGCCCAGAAACATTCAGTGCGCCATTTCCTCGGCATGAAAGAAAGCGAAGCGGTCCTCTGTGCTGACGTGGTAAGCTACCCGCCGATTCTCAGATCATGGTCGGGAAACTCCCTGCTCAGCACCACGGCAAAATACTTTACTGATGAGACAGGCACCACTTCCCGGGAATCGACCCCCGGCATGGCCTGGTTCGAAGAATTCATGCCTCCCCTGGGGGATATTCAGTCCGGGGGCTCAGTTGCAACCAGCGCTTTTGACATGCTGCTCAACTGCGGATGCGACCCCATCATTCTCGTTGGCCAGGACCTCGCCTATACGGGACGGGAGATCCACTGCAGCGGCACCCATCACAATGACGACTGGCTCCCCCTGACCAACCGCTTTAAAAATCTTGATACAATAAACCAGCAGGTTATCCGAAAAAGAAGCATTACCCGCCTCGAGGCCTTCGGGGGAGAGGGAAAGGAAGTTATAACCGATTTTGTCCTGAACCTCTACCGGGGATGGTTCGAAGATTCTGCCCACCGGGTTCCCGTCGAAGTGATAAATGCCACAGAGGGAGGCCTTCGCATCGGCAATACCCGGGAGATGACCCTCGAAGAAGTAAAAAATGGTTTTCCCCCTCTCAAGAAAAGCCCCGGCGCGATACTCGCCACATCCCTGGGATCACCCCCGGATGCCGCCGGAAACCTGAAAGAGGGCCTTACAAGGGGCCTGGAGGGGCTTCTGGCAGCAAGCACTCATCTCAATGAGCAGACCATTGCCCCCGGCATGCTGGAAGATTTTCTCTCTCAAAAAGGCATCGCTTCCCTGGTCTTCCCCTTTCTGCGCCAGAGCACCTTCTACATTACCCGAAAAGGCCTTGATGCCGAAAAGGCGGAAGAACTGCTGAACCGGGACCTAAAAAAGGCTGTCGCAAAGCTCATACCCCTGACAGAACAGTGCCTTGCCCGCCTCGCCTGAGGCCTAAAAATCCTACACATACCTTCCAGCCTAACCGATAATATGATAAGGTACTAAATCAGAAAACTGCCGGAATTTAAGCAAATACCATGAAAAGAAACAGAAAAGCATCTCTTTTGATACTGACGGGAATACTGATTCCCGCCCTCTCATTTGGCTACAGCAAGCCTGAAAGCCGCGCCTCAATAGACTGGTCTGCGGGCAAAATAACCGCCCAGGGCGTATCGACAATAAGAACCTCACCGGATGGCAGACCCTGGTGCGATGAGGGCCGATACATCTCCCTCAATGAAAGCCGCCTCAGGGCCTCAGACAGGGCCCGTGACATCGCCATGGAGAAGCTTGTCTCCATCCTTAAAACGCTCTCCCTCGACAGCAGGGAGACCCTGGATGCAATGCTCAGAAGGTCTGAATTCACCCGAAAAAAACTCTCACACCAACTCAAACAAATATCGAAACAGAAAACCATTCCGGCGGGATATTTCGAAAGCGCATGCACACTTGAAATATCAATCAGGGATATCATCACGACTCTTCCTTTTAATTTTCCCAATGAAGAATTCCCACTCAGAATCGACAACACCATTGAAACTGAGTACTCTTCACTGATTATTGATACCCGGGGCCTGAAAATCGTTCCCATGCTTTTCCCTGCCATTGTAAACAGCCGGGGTAAGGAAGTTTTCAGCAGGCTTCATATAAACATCAAAAAAGCAGGACCATCGGGAATGGTCACCTATGTTCTTTCAGAGCAGAAAGCCATGAATCACCGGCGGGCGGGAATCCATCCCTACTACGCCGTTGCACTTAAGAAGGTCAATGGAAGCCCGGTCCTTTCAGAAAGAGATATCAGAAAAATATACAGCAGTCAAAAAACAATGCAACAACTGAAAGACTGCAGGGTCATATTTATCATAGACAGGAAATAACATGAATCCCCTGATTAAAATAATTCGAAGCACCTTAAATACTGTAAACGGTCTGCTCAACGGCCTCAGCAAGGATGTAGAAAAAAACATCAAGCAGGGTTTTTACTTCCTTGTTTTTGTTCTCGTCATTGTAGTTATGGTCATCGGCTACAACATGGGACAGGAAGCCGCACGAATAAAAAGCCCCCCCCTGGCAAAAGATGTTAAAGACGTTTTCGACATAGACATCAGCAAAGAAAAAGGCGAAAGCGGAACCCTCACCATGCAGGATTCACAGTTCATCCTTGAGTATCAGCGAACCCGAAAGCCGAAACTTCCGTACCCGATAAACAGTGACCTGAAACCCGAGGCTGATGTTGACATCATTGACAACATTGCCAGAAAAAGAAAAACAGAACACCCGGAGATGAAACACCAGAGTGATATAATCGAAGGAAAATACCGTCCGGAAAAAAAAGAAACCTCAAACGTTGATATACTCCATGATAAAAAAAAGAAAAAAGATCCAGCCCCGATTGCTCGTCAGTCTCCTGAAAAAAAACCTAAAACCATAAAGATAATCAAAGATGAAAAAGGCGTCCGCAGCATTCAGAATGAACCGAAACAGATCCTGAGAGACAGGGGGATCATCGAACAATGAAAAAGCTTCTTACCGCCACCCTGGGTCTCTGTTTCATTTTATCACTGTCTTACCCGGCAGAATCGAGAAACTATAAAGAGACAGAGGATATAATTAAATCTATTCTTCAGCAGTCTCCCTCTAAAGAGAAGAAAAGTTCCCCTTCCCCTTCAGAGAAGACATCCGATGACACAGCTTCTTCCGACCGGGAGGATGCCACAAAGGGCAGTTCAGTATCCGTTGATGAGGTGATGCTGAAAAACGGCATCGATCTTTTTAACAGCGGCCTTTTTGAACATTCCCGCAAGGCCTTTGATGATCTGATATCAAAAAGCCCCTCAAGCCCCTTTGTAGATACAGCGCGAATATGGCGAAGCCGTATCGTCCTGAAAAAAAATAACTACCGGAATGTACTGAAAGACCTGGAACAGATTAAAGATACCTCGGGGGAATACCCGGCAGCTCAATTTCTCGCGGCCCGATGCCAGCTTGCCCTGGGCAAAAAGATTGAAGCATTGAAAACCTATCGGGCTATTGCCTTCCGTTTTCCCGGCCATGAGCTCGCGGATAATGCCCTTCTTCAGACAGGGCGCCTCTACCTCGCCACAGGACGGGGCGACCGGGCCATTGAAGCCTTTATCAAAATGGTAAAAAGCTACCGGGAAAGGGAAACAATAGATGATGCTTTTTTTTACCTGGGGCAGACCTTTGAAAAGGATCCCGAAATGAGAGACATAGAAACGGCGCGAAAAATATATCGGATATTTCTTGATAAATCAGAAAAGGGAGAGCTCCATTTCAAGAACTCTCCCCTTAAGGCACGGGTTCGTAATGACCTGCGCCACCTTGAGCGGATTCATTTCCGCATGGAGCGTTAGCTACCCCTGGTCTTCCTTTTTCACATACAGTGTCTGTGTTGGAAAGGGAATCTCAATACCGGCTTTATTCAAAGCATCATAAATAAGTTTCGTCGCTTCAATTTTCTTTCCATACTGATCTGCATAATCGGGAACCCAGAACTTAGCCTGAAAATTCAGTGAAAAATCTCCCATCTCATAACAGACCACCGAAGGAGCAGGATCTGTACATATCGGGCTGATCCCCTGTATGACACCTGAAACAAGATTAGTCACCTCGTCAAGATCACAACCATAGGCGACACCGAAATTTACAATGACCCGAATCTTGGGATCGGGGAGGACATAATTTTTGAACTGTTTATTCATCAATTCGCCATTAGGGATAACAATAATTTCATTATCATAGGTAACAAGCTTCGTGTTTCTCAAACCTACTTCCTTGATGACACCGGTCTGATCATCAACCGTCACCTTATCTCCCACCACAAAGGAACGGTCGAGAATGAGAACAACGCCGCCGATGACATTTGCCAGGGTATCCTTTACGGCAAAACCAATTGCGAAACCCGCAACACCGAGAGAGGCGATGAAAGGTGTGATATCAATATCGAACTGTGAGAGTATCATCAATAGCCCGGTAGCCACGACAATTATCTTGGTAATGTTTACAAACAGGGGAACCAGATCATTTTCAATCCGTGAGTCAATCCGTGCTGTCACACGATGTCCCCATGACCTGATCAGGACATCAACGACATGTGTAAATATCATGGTAATAAAAAGAATGATGAGAGCCACTGAAAAGTTTTTCAGAAGCAAAGCCGTTGAAGTCTTCATGCCGAGTACCGGCACAGCAAGCCTGAAGCCGAGAACAATTAAAAGCCACTTGAGGGGCTTTTTGGTTCTGTCTACCAGTTCTTCATCAGCGTCAGTAGTTGTTTTACTGGTCAGCTTTTTTAATATTTTTTCAAAGAAAACTACCATAATGCGTGCCAGAACCAGGAAGAAAACAATAATCATCGCTGAGAAGACCCATTTGTTCGAGATAATAATACCAAATTTTGATTTTTTAACTCTTTCAATTATCCCGGTGATGCTGGTTGATTTTTCCGCTTCAAACTTTGAGAGAGTCTTGTCTATGACAAACTCCCTGAACCACTCATCACGGCTCAGGGCAAATTTTTCAATACTGCCGAGGATATTATCATCTACCGTTCCGTCCCATACCGGACCGGTTATCATTGTGCCGTCGGTGTACACCGCCTTAAGCTCTATCTTGATTTTTTTCCCGCTTACCAGGTAACGGCCCTTGATCGCAACATCGCATTCTATTTCTTTCAGGAAAGCAGTGATGGTTTCTGTATTATAGAGATCTCCTGCTGTCAGTTTTCTTTTATTGAATTCAGATGAAAGATCAGCCGCATCCTGAATCTTTATCCTGCTGTCAATAGACATATTATTTTTCATGATTTCGGGAATATATGTTTCAAGATATTTAAGCCCCGAATCAGTAAAATTATGAAAAGGAAGTATAATTACATTTTCAACTACACTGGTATCTTTCTTAGCATCAGTTTTTGCTTCGCCTTTGACTGCTTCATCTGCCACTGCTGACATGACAAAACAGAGGGCCATCAGAAAAGGAAGAAAATTTTTGAAAACTCCCATGGTACACTCCTCATTTAAAAATCTTAATAATTTTAACCCTGAAAAGTATACGGGACCCCTCAGACTTTTCAGGCTACATACTCTGTTTATCGTAAAAATCGACTCCTGTCAACGGGAGTATATTTTTTATTGACAGAATTAGGCAAATCTAATATTTTAACTCCATACAATGCAACAGGGGTACGGAATGAAAACATATAACCATAATGAACTAGAGCAGCGCTACCAGGAGACAGGTCTCACCTCGCACATGGAAGACTACATGGAAGCAATTGCCATGCTGATGGTCGATAACAAGGTCGTCAGGGTAAAGGATATCGCCAAAAAACTCGACATCAAAATGCCCAGTGTTACCGCAGCCCTCAATAAGCTGAAGGAAATGGCACTCATTGAGTATGAAAAATATGGTTTCATTGAATTGACAGAAAAGGGCCAGGAGGTTGCCGGAAATGTCTACAACAAGCATACCTGCATCTCTGAGTTTTTTGAAAGGGTTCTTCTCATGAATCCGGAAAGTGCTGATTCTGAAGCCTGCAAGGTTGAGCATGCCCTTGATCCGGATACATGCATACGGATCCACCAGTTTCTTGATTTTTTCAGCAGCGAAGAGGCCGAAAAGTCTGAATGGATTAACCGGATGAAGAAAATTTTCATCACTGAGTAAACTTCCCCACCCTGTCTAAAAAAAGGCCACGGGCGGCAGACATGCTCATGAGGCATAAGAAAACCCCCGGTGATACTGAGATCACCGGGGGTTTTCTTATAGTGTGAATCTATTGAATTAAAGGATTCTGTAAGTTTTAAACTGCTACTTTTTTTCCTTTTTCTTCGCTTCAATATCTTTAATAATCTTTTCCTGAACATCCTTTGAGACCGGGACGTAATTGAAAAATTCCATGGAATAGTTTGCCCGACCGCTTGACAGAGACCTCAGAGTTGTGGCATAACCGAACATTTCCTGAAGGGGAACAAAACCATTCAGTTTTTGAGACCCCTTTCTGTATCGACGCATTGACTCAATTTTTCCCCGACGACGGTTCAGGTCACCAACAATATCACCAATGTAGTCATCGGGAGTATTTACTTCAATTTTCATCAGCGGTTCGAGAATTACCGGATCAGCCTTCATAAAGGCCTGCTTAAAGCAGATAGCACTGGCAGCACGGAACGCCATGTCAGAGGAGTCAACCTCATGGTAAGAACCATCAAGAAGCGCTACCCGAATATCAACAATAGGGAATCCCGTGAGGAGACCTTCAGCCATGGTCTTAACAACACCCTTTTCAACTGAGGGAATATATTCAGTGGGAATAGAACCGCCCTTGATATAATCGACAAATTCAAATCCTTTACCCTTGTTCGGCTCAATACGCATAACGGTGTGGGCATACTGTCCTTTACCACCGGTCTGCTTACTATGTTTGTAGTTTTCTTCGACTTCGGTTCTGATAGTCTCACGATAGGCAACCGCCGGTTCTCCGATTATTGCCTCTACGTCGAATTCTTCTTTCAGGCGGTCAATAATAATCTCGAGGTGAAGCTCACCCATTCCGGAGATAACGGTTTCATTTGTCTCATCATCATAACGAACATTGAAAGAAGGATCTTCCATGGAGAGCTTTCGTAAACCTGCTCCAAGTTTTTCTTCTTCTTTCTTGGTCGGAGGTGTTATTTTCAGTTCTATAACCGTGGGAGGAATAAATATTGACTCAAGGTGAAGTGGTTCTTTTTCATCACAGAGAGTATCACCTGTTTTCGTTATTTTCATACCGATAAGGGCGACAATATCTCCAGGGCCGGCAACTTCAACCTCTTCACGATCTTTGGCGTGAATCCTCATAATACGGCCGATTCTTTCTGTTTTATCCTTGGTTGAGTTAAGCATCTGCATTCCGCTTCTCAGCTCACCTGAATAAATCCTGATAAAGGTCTGCTGTCCCACATAGGGGTCATGAATAAGCTTAAAGGCCAGGGCTGCAAAGGGATCTTTTGTAGTTGGATGCCGGGTATGTGATTTTTCAGGATCATCAACATCCATACCAACCATGGCGCCGACATCAATGGGAGACGGCATATAGTCGATAATAGCATCAAGGAGAAGCTGAACACCCTTGTTTTTGTAAGCAGAACCACACATTACAGGGGTAATAAGCATCTTCAGTGTCGCGTCACGAGCAGCTTTTTTGAGAAGGTCCCGGGGAACAGGCTTTTCATCAAGAAAAAGTTCCATGATCTCTTCGTCAAAGTCAGCAAGTTTTTCAATCAGATAGTTCCGGGCTTCGGCAACTGCTTCTTTATATTCTTCAGGAATATCTATAACTTTCCGCTCGAATTCTTCGAAGATGAAAGCCTTTTCTTCTATAATGTCAATACTTCCAAGAAAGTCTTCTTCTGCGCCCATGGGAACATGGAAGGGTACCGGATTAGCATCAAGGTACTTGTCAAGTTGTCCGACAACATCCTTAAAATCAGCACCGACTCGGTCCATCTTGTTTACGAAGCCGATTCGGGGAACCTTGTAACGGTCAGCCTGATTCCATACGGTCTCACTCTGAGGTTCGACACCGCCGACAGCACAGAAAAGGGCAACCATTCCGTCAATAACCCGAAGAGAACGCTCTACTTCTACCGTGAAGTCAACGTGTCCCGGTGTATCAATAATGTTTACCTGATGATTTTCCCATTCACAGGAGATAGCAGCTGAGGCAATGGTAATTCCCCGATCCTGTTCCTGCTTCATGAAGTCCATGGTTGCTTCTCCGTCATGTACTTCACCCAGTTTTCTTGTAATACCGGTAAAATACAGCATCCGTTCGGTTACCGTGGTTTTTCCGGCATCAATGTGCGCAGCGATTCCAATATTTCTCAGTTTTTGTAAGCCCATAATCTTAAAACTCCTTAATTTTTAAACATACTATCAGCTCGGCCCGAAGGCTATACAACGATTTATCTTTAAAAATGGTCTTCATAACCATGTATACGGTCAGTCCATTAAAGATTATTTTTATCTACCTGTAATATATGCTGAAAACAGGTAAAAAACAGTTAATATATTATAAGTATTACATAAGACCACCAAAACAGACTGAAATCCGGCATATTTAGAAGTTAATGTACTGCTGCAGGAACTTGTTTTTAGATCAAATTCTGTGGTCTACGAATCAGTGAGGCATAATTGTTAGGGTACAGATTTTAGTCAATATTTATTTATTGATTTTTTAATATTTTCAATAAATCAATATGCATACGCGCCTGGGGGGAAAAAACTGATGAGGGATGGTCTGCCACAAGAAGCCTGAAGGCAGCGGTTGCCTTTTCTCCAAATCCCATTTTACGGAAACAGAGTCCCGACCTGAAAAGTGCCTCGGCCCCTTCGTCAGTATTGCTGTATTCTTCATAAAGACGCTGGTAAATGGAGAGGGCCTTCTGATACTTGAATGTATCATAGGCAATTTTTCCAAGAATCAGGTACGCCTCTGCCCGATGGTTGCCGTCATGGAAAATCTCCAGGTATTCCTCAAGCTCGACCTTTGCCTTACCGGGGCGCCTCAGGAGAAGAAACTGCCGGCCGTTACTGAACTTCAGGTCATCAGCAGCCCGGTCGTGATCAATAAACTGACCGTTCTTCTCTTCAGCCCACAGGCCGGAAGAGACAAGAAGCAGAAGAGTTAATATGTAGAGTATTAAATTTTTCATAATGGGACATATAGTTACAGTATCGGTCATCGGAGAAAAAATTTTACTCATTTTATTGCCCCTCCGATGACTGGAATAGCCTTTTGAAAAGCGCGGTATAGCAACCGCGCTTTTCAAAAGGCTATTGACTTACCCACCTAACTTATTATAAATATGGGTAAAATCACCTGGAGGTCCATATGAGCGCATTAATCGAACTCTCAATTTTCCCCATGGACAAGGGACTCAGTGTAAGCCCTTACGTTGCCCGGGCTCTGGGCATTATACAGGAAAGCGGCCTTGACTATGAGCTCAATCCGATGGGGACCTGCATTGAAGGAGAATGGTCTGAAGTCATTGCAACGGTCAACCGGTGTATGGAAGACCTGCAGAAAGACTGCTCACGGATCTACATGACCATGAAGGTAGATTACCGAAAAGACCGGTCAGGCTCAATGGCTAAAAAAGTCAAATCGGTGAAGGATAAACTGTAGGCGCGCCAGCTCCCGGCCCCCCCCCTAACGGCTTCCTGAAGCCTTAAAGGCGACGAACAGCATCGTCGCCTTTAAGGTCTGGCTGCCGGTTTCATATCATACAGGACTGCTGTCTGCATTCACTTTCACCTGCAGACCCAAAAGCAACGATGCGGTTCGTCGCTTTTGGAACATCATCGCCTTTAGGGGTCGGGAACCGACAGTGGGAAAACAGGCTAATCTAAAACAACCTTCGACATATCAGCAGGAGTAAAGACATGAAGATGAACCTTCGGGTCTTCTCCCTTAATCCTGTCCATGACAGCTGCGGCTTTCTCGGTGACTGCTTCACCGGTCGATGAGACCAGGGTGAGTCGAAAGCGGTTGTAATTATTTGTATCTCTCTCGGCAATGCCGGCCCTGATGACCGCCCCGAGTTTTTCTTCATCTTCCGGGGATGCAGGTTCATAGATATAAATTAAAAGCCTTTTGCCGATTAAAATTTTATGTTTAAGAATTCCAGCCCCGGGAATGAGGAGGTTGTCTTCCTTTTCAATGAGCTGAAAAACTTCAGGCTCACATCCGCATCCCAGTATTTCCCGGGCAAAAAATTCGATTCCTTCTTTGTTCATTGTGTTTTCCTCTTTTTCATGCGCGGCAACGGTGCCGGGCCTTCTAACCGCCCGACAGCGGTTCCGCGATTTCGATGTGACATGTATCTATGATATCTCTTGCCCTCTGTGCTACCCCCACGGTATGGGGCTCTCTCCGGACAAGCTGCACCTCGAGGGCCTCAAGAATATCATAGTAAAGATTCCATCCCCGCGACTCTTCTGCATACCGGCGGGCGATATCTTTTTGTGATGCATCAGCATTATTATAAAAATTCTTCAGTCTCCCGGAAGCCATGCGGCACAGTTCCTCGCCGTCTTCAGTTTCACCTGCGTCAAAAAACTCACAAGCCCGAAAGACAAAACGAAGCAGCACAACCGTAAAGGGTATCTTTGAAATAAATGACCCGGTAAAGGGATCCATTACTTCTTTAATTTCATCGATGTCCCTGCCAAGGGCCCCGGCATACCAGGAGAAAAAAAGAATCCGCACATAGTCGCCAACCAGCTTGCCGATACGGGCAGCCTCAATGGCCTCACCGGCAAAGGCTTCTTTGTCGTGCCGCATGATCAGCCCCGGCTGGTGGCAGTAACGGAGACTTCCCTCTTCATGATTACTGAAAAGCACCGAAAGGATATACGCCTGGTCTTCAGCCCGACCGATAAAACCGGGAGTAAAGGGGCGGTAGCGCCTCAGTGCATCAACAAGAATACCATTGGTGCCGCCGGTGACATGAATCCGGTGAATACAGCTTTTCTGCCAGTCAGCCTCTGGGTCTTCATTGCCGCGGGTCATCATTTCAGCTTCTGTTGATAAGGCCTGGGGAAGGCCGCTGTAGAAGAAGAGAGATTCACCATTTTTTTTCTCTTTACCAAAGGTCACATCGGGGGTAAAAAGCCCTGAGGCAATATCCTTTTCATTGACCAGGGCCCCGGCAATCATCCCGAGAAACACAGGACGCCCCAGGTTGTCACGACCCCGGGCACCCCAGAGGGGAGAGGCAAAATGTTCAAGGGCGCTCTTTCCTGTCTCACGGACCAGCTCTTTCTGGGGAAAAACCTGGTCGAGATCTATTTTAAAAGTTCCTTTCAGTTTCGTATCACGGCAAACCTGCCAGAGAGCAGTGACGGCTTTCAAAAAAGTATAATGACGGCCGTACTCTCCATCGACACCAAAAATTTCACGTATAATATTTTCTTCAGCCCTGATGCCTGCAGCCTCAGCGGCGGGGAGAATAACTTCAACAGCCAGACGCTGGCAGTCTTCTTCAGTGAAGGCAAAAAGCTCAAGGTTTTCCAGGGGCTCGACCGCTGAAAGTTCATGTTCGAGATACTCCCGGGCAATGTGCTGGAGCCCCGAATGGGTACAGGACAGAGAAAGCAGGCAGGTTATTTTTTCATCACTCCCGAGGGTTCCTCTCTCCTTTTCAAAGGCAAGGGCCCGGTCTAGATTTCTCAGGCCGTAAATAATCTCATTATGCTGACTGTCGGTCCCCAGCTGAATCGGATGATCATACCAGTAGAGCTGCTCTTCATTCATGATTTCTTTCAGGTGTTCCCGGATGTGAAAAGGAAGTTTCAGTTCATCAATCTCTTTTTCTTCAGAGGGTACCGTAAGAAGTATGTTGGAAGTTATCACAAGTTCTGATGAGGGATCGGTCAGGGGATCATCATTCAGCTCATCAATCAAAACCTTCCGCTTTTCACGGAGACGCTGAATGTCCATTTGAGGCGATTCGGTGTCAAAGTCACCCTCGGGGAAAAAAAAGTTCCGCACCCGGCGCTGCAGCTTCTCGACATCGGCCGCCCCGGATTCCCGGGCAAAACGGGCCAGATCTTCAAGATCGCGGCTCAGGCTGCTGTCTGCCCCGGGGACTTCTTCGAGTTCCCTGGTCATTGTCACGTATCCCGCGGCGAGAAAAGATCCCAGGGCGGCTACCTCTTTATCTACCCCTGCTGTTTCTTTGAATTGCTCCATGATCTCCTCCCTGTGCTCTCCAGAGGCACAGAGCAGGGAAAGAAAAAGTCTCAGGACATCTTCCATTCCCCTGGCAGGGGATATCGCTGTGAGGGCCGTGATGTCACCCGGATCTATACCGGCGGGGGTAAGTCCCCCGGAATTTTCAAACAAGGCTCTGAATATTTCAGTTAAAGCTGATCCAGGTTTCAATGGCATCTCCTCTATCAAATGTCAATACCGCAACGGCGCTTATGTATATCACCATATCACCCCGGGCCGGTCAAATAAATTTTCAATCCCGGGAAAAGGAAGAAAAAGAAAAACAGAAAGAAAGCTCCTTCACTTTTTTCTATTTCCGCCGATACTATACATAAGGAGACATATATCATGAATACGGTTAATTGGTCAACAACAGCGCTTCTGGCGCTTACTCTGATACTTCCCTCATCCCTTGCGGGACAGAAGGCACCGGCAGCGAAAAAGACACCGGTCAAAAAAACTGCGCCTGCTGCTTCAAAGAAACCTGCAGCAGCAAAGAAGAAAGCTGCAAAGAAGCAACCCGCCCCTGAAAAAAAGAAAAAAGATCCAGAAAAAGAACAGCTTAAACGGGATAAAAGAAACGCAAAAAAGATAAAGGAAGTTGTCTCCTTCGGAATTCATGATGAACGCAAAGAGGCGATAAACCGCATACTCCAGGTAAAGGATAAGGGGCTGCAGAAAGAACTGGTAGACATGCTCCTGAAAATCCTTCCCGATGAGATCAACACTGAAGTAAAGATAAAGGCCCTGACTGTTCTTGGTGAAATCAAGGCAAAACGGGGAGAAAAAGTATTCAAAAAACTTCTCGGCGACAATGCTGAAGATGTAAAGGTTGCCGCTGTGTATGCAATTAAGAATAATGAAATGAAAAGCCTCACTAAAGAGCTGATGACAGAACTGAAAAAACAGGATCTGGAAAAAGACAGCATGTATATGGAAGCTCTTATTACGACCCTTGGTTCATTTAAGACCGCAGAGCTGCTGGAATATGCGAAGAAGGCTATCTCCGGCGAGAGCACAGCTTCAACAATTCGTGAGCGCTTTGTGCTTTACCTTGGAAAAGTCAAAAACAAGGGCTCAAAGGATTTTCTCCTGAAACTCTATACCGATGAAGAAGAACAACTGACCGTCAGGAGCTACGCGGTAAACGCCCTGGGTCACATGAACGCAAAGGAGGCCATAGATCCTATCAAAAAGATATTAGAGGATATCGACACCTATACATTTAAAAAGAAAAAACGCTACTTCAGCCTTTCCCTGTATTCCATTGCCGCCCTGGTCAAACTGGGAGACAAAACAGCTGTCCCCCGCCTGATGGATTCCCTGAAAAGCCAGAATCCGAAGGTACGGATGAAGGCAATAAGCCTGCTGATAGAGCTAAAGGATAAAAGAACAATTGACATTTTAAAATATAAAATGAAATATGATCCAAATTCACGGGTACAGAAACAGGCCCGGAAAGCCCTCAAAAAAATGGGGGTAGATGTAGAGGAAGAAGACAAAAAGTCTGACAAAAAGAAAAAAGGTACAAAAGATACAAAATGAACAAAGCACATCTTGAAGAAAAAGCCTCACTGAAAAACCGGAGCAGATCACTTTCAGTCCTTGCACTCTTTACCGTAGCAATAGCTGTTTTTTCGGTTATTGCCATGGATATTCTGATTCTTCCCCTCTCTCTTTTTGCCGTAAAACATACTGAAATTTTTTCACTTATAATCCGGAAAGCAACCCTGACATCAGTCATCTGCCTGATTCTTTTCTTTTTCATCAGGCGTATTATTCAACTTAAGCGCAGCAGCCTTTCGGGGACTGATATTTCTCTCTACATCCTGCGCCGCGCAGGACACTATACAGCTCTTATTTTTACTTTTATATCAATAAGCGGCGCCCTTATTTCGCTTCTCTTTTATCTGATTTCTTCCAATGACCTGCTGATTCACCGGATCACAGGAAGCTGATTCGACCATGGCGAAAAGTGATTTTGACAAATTCTTTTTGAATCTTCCCCCCTTTGACAGGCAGAGTGATTTCAGGCAGTTCTGGAAAAAAGCCATTGCTGAGGTCAAAAAAATCCCCCTCGATACTGAAATTAAAAAAACACGGGGAGGATCATCGGCATTTACAGTGTATGATGTCACCTATCGGAGTTTCATGAAAACCCAGGTACATGGCAAATTATTTAAGCCCAAAAAAAAGAAGGCTAAGATTGTCATACTTGTTCATGATTACAATGAGCCGCCCCGGTTCGACCACGGCAGTCTCGATCAAAATACAGCCTATTTTTTTATTGAACTGCGAGGCCACGCCCTTATCAATAAAAAAAGAACCGAAGAAGAATTATCTCCCGGCTATATGATTGAGAATATCCTCGACCGGGACACCTACTACATGAAAGCCCTCTACCTTGACGTGCTTCGAAGCATTGACATGCTCCGCCTTATTGCAGACCTTGACTGCAGCCAGATCGGCATCATAGGCAAAGGTACCGGCGCCGCGGCAGCCGTTTTCACCGCAGCCCACTCACAGCGTGTCAGCGCACTGGCACTTGAAACCCCGGCATTCTGCAATCTGCCCCAAAGCCAGAACCTTTCAACAGGACCTGCAGCCACGGAAATCAATGAGTTCATTGCGGCAACAAAAGCTAAAAGAAAACTTATAAAGACAAATCTTACATATTTTGATTCCCTTAACTTCAGTGACATGATTTCCTGCCCCGCCCTGGTGACTGTCGGCTTTAAAGATACTGACGCGCCTCCCCAGTGTGTCTTCAGCCTTTTCAATCACCTGCTGACAGAAAAGACCATCGAAGTCTACCCCGACAGCGGACATGACGGCGGTGGAACGATTCAGGAGAAGAAGTCCATTGAATGGACATCTCAGATACTGAACCGCTGACGTCCCCCTGCCCCGCGTCATCTTAACAGTAAGCACTATTAAAACCGCCACAGGGCCTGTTACTGAAATTCTGTTTTCAAAGCTGGTGTGACTAAAAAGATAATGAATTGCAGAAGAAACAGCAGGTGCAGATAAAGCTATGAGGAATGATAAAAGAAAATTATATGTAGAGGAAGTTTACCTACACCGCCCGGTCACCAATAATGAGGGGCACAAATGTTGCCTCACCGATGCGTTCTTCAATACATGTCCCGTCATGACGTTTGATGTATTTCATTATCTGGTGATCACCCTCAGCGCCCACGGGAATAATAAGAACACCTCCCGGATTGACCTTTTCAAGAAGACGGGATGGAAGTATATCAGCACCGGCGGCCACAACAATGGCATCAAAGAGTCCCGGGGCTTCATGAAAGTCATCTGAAGCAAGAAAGCTAACATTAGTAAACCCGAAGGGCAGAATTGCACTCCGCGCCCGCATGCTGAGATCTTTTATTCTTTCCATGGATACAACGCTTCCGCAGAGCTGAGCGAGAATTGCGGTCTGGTAACCGGAACCGGTACCAATTTCAAGAACCCGCTCTCTTCCGGTAAGAGAAAGGCCCTGGACCATGCGTGCTATTACCGAGGGTTTTGAAATAGTCTGGCCAAAACCGATGGGGAGAGATGTATCATGGTAAGCTCGATACCTGAGGGCTTCAGACACAAAAACATGCCTGGGAGTTCGCATAACGGCTTCTAGCACTATACTCGAGGCGATACCCCTGGCGGCAAGATCTTTTACCATCTCCTGCCTGATATATATCATGTTGTCACTTGTTCCGTGCTGGTACAAAGTATCCTCCCCATTCACTTCCTTTCAATCCTCGAAAATTTACTTTCAGATGCACATCAGACCAGAAGCCCCTGAAGGCCGGTGACTTATAAGTGGAATACACCATTACGTACCGGCATTCCCTGGAATCTTTTATTTTTTTATAGAGCCCCTTTATCGAGTCCATTTTACCTGACTGGATAACCGATCCTTCAGTCTTTTCAGCAATTTCAACAAGTATCGGGTCAGGTTTCTTAAAGGAAATTATATGTACGGGAATATAATGAGCCCGGGCGTAGCGTATGATCACATCAGGGGTATACTGCTGAAACGAATCTGACTGCAGGGTGCCGTCGGTAAAAAGAATCAGTGCCCGCCGATTCAGGCGGGGAAGCAGGTCAGTAATACCATTGTAGAGAGTGCGCCCCAGGGCCTTCCCGTAACCATAGTTCATTTTTTTCAGGGCCCTCTGGGTTCTCCGGCGGCTCCAGTCAAAGGGATTCCCCTGCCAGTATTTATTATTAAAATTCAGAACCCGCACCGAATCACTTGTCGTCATTTTACGAAGATAAAAATCCGCTGCCCAGGAAATTTCACGATGGTAGTTTTCAGCAGCCTTTGACCTGTCCACACAGAATACAGTAGAAACAGAAGAGGCCTTCTGTTTAAGATAGTTAATTCTGAAATTAGAAATTCTGGCACTGTCTTCAGTGATAAAAAAGTTTTCTTTTTTGAGTCCATATACGGGATCACCGGTTCGGTTTCGAATATTCATATAGAGCGCCACAACCGGGTACTGGCTTACATCTGTTGAGGTGATTTCCATGTCAAGGTTTGTATAACGGTTCTGAGCATGGGTAAATACATCTATCCGTGACCGCCGGTTATCAGCACAGTAGATAAAGTTATCATCACTGATTTCAACCGCCACGGGGCTTAAAAATGATTCTTTACCGTCTTCCCAGCTTTTAAACCAGCTCCCTTTCTTTGTTTCAGTATCGTAGAAAAGAATTCCCTTTGCCTGATCGGCAACGATGAGCAATTTATCTTTTACCGTGATTCCCCTTGGCGAGGTGAGCCCTTCAGGACGCAGGATGTCCGTGACATTTCCGTAGGTATCAGCGACGACAATCCGGCGGTTTCCCGTATCGGTTATATAGATGATACTTCCCCTTACCGCCACATCAGAGGGCTTCATGAAGGCATTACGGCTTCTTCCTTTATGACCAAAGCTTAGAATATATTCGCCTTTGCGGTTCAGCTTCTGCACGCGGTGATTACCCGAATCAACCACGTAGAGGTTGCCTTCATCATCAAAGGCAACTCCCTCGGGGCCATGAAAAGCCCCCGGACCATTACCCGGTTTACCTGCAGTACCCGTTACCCGCCCCCGGCTGTTGAGAAAAATTACCTGGTCATGAGCAAAGTCGGTTACCGCAAAGGTATTCTCATAACGGTCAATACCGTAAAGCCGGCCATTGAGCTGGGGCGTACCCGCATCGATTCCCCTGCCGTTTACATCGAGAGAAACCAGTTTTCCTGTTTGAAAGGAAGTTATATAAAGATTTTTTTCCTTATCGACTGTCATGCCCATGGGCACATCAAAGGAAAAGCGTTTCATATTGTATGAATCATACCGACCCACATGAACAAGATTGTCATAGGGAAACCCCCCGGGCCTCAGGCTGTAGCGAAACTGGAGCGCCTCATAGCGTGAAACAACCGCTGGATTATCAGGAGAAAGCTCTTTCAGCATTTCCAGTTCACGCATGGCTGATTTCAGAAAACCCGCCATTCGATATGAACGGCTCAGGTAGTCCCGGGCGGTAATGTACTCAGGATAGACCGACACGGCACGACGAAAATGCTCCACCGCCGCGAGATACTGAAGGCGGTTGTAATGAATCAGCCCCTTCTTGAAATGTATCCGGGCTGACTCGAGCTTTACATGATTTCTGAACTGTGCCGGCAGGGGCCCCGGGACAGCAGCAACCATAATGCAGGCCGCGGCCAAAGTAAGAGAAAGACGCTTCACTGTTTGAACCATTTTTTTGCCCAATTTGATAATCCTGTGATGCAGTGTAAGGATATGGGTACAGTAGCTCATATTAGAAAGCCGATATGTACCTTTCTTACAGTAATTATCGGCCGGTATTATGTCTTTTTAAAGGTTATTTTTTACTTATCGGTCCTGCTCCGGGCCCGGGCTCACTGCCCGTCAACCAGCGTGAAGGTTCCTGTAGCGTCTCAGGAGCTTGGACCTCGCCACCCCCGGTGGGGTTATTCTACCCTCACCCCCCAACCCCCTCTCCCATTTAATAAAAGAAAAGGAGAGGGGGAGATGTCAAGAAATGACAGACGGGGTTCAGGCAATCGGTTGCCCAAACTAAAGGGATCCAGCACCATGATGATGAGCCCTCTCCTTATTTCAATTCTTAATGGGAGAGGGCGCGCCGTAGGCGGGGTGAGGGTACAGCACTCACGGGGATTTAGCCGGCGCCTTCTTCACCGGTACCAACCTCGCTGAAATATTAACCATCCGGTCATCCTTGCTGGCGAATATTCTTACACTCTTGCCGGTCTTGTAATCAGGGTGCTTAAATAGAAAATAGTAATTCTGTCCGTTCTTAAGGCTCCCGAGAAACTTCTTCTTTTTCGCAAGCTTCTCCCACCTGAGCCATCGGTTGGTTCCGCCGATTTTGCGGAGAATAAGTACTTCTGGATCGGCAATCGGTTTCCCGGTCCACGCGTCAGTTACCTTAAATGAGAATGATACTTTACTCTTTGGTGTATCTGAAAAGGGAATCTCAACACTCTGGTCAGCAGCCTGGCGGGCAACGGGCTCAAGGTTCAGGTAACTCCAGTAGGCCGTACTGTTAAACTGAATTTTAACAGCGTAACTTCCTTTCTTTCGAAAGAGCCGGTCACTGGCGAGCCTGAGGCGCCGGTCAAGAACCCGGTCACCACCGAGATAGATTTCAAAATCATCTTCGATCTGACGAATGTAATTTTTCGGTGTCAGCATTATTTCTTCAACAGAAATCCTGCGGTTCTTTTTATTATCAAGCCTGATAAGCCATGCCCTGAGTCTGAAATCAAGAAGCATATCACTGTACCAGTGGTCAATAAAACCATGGAGCTTTTTCTTTGCCGCCTCGGCGCGCTGACGGTGAAGCCCCGGATACTTTTCAGGGTCAGGAAGCTTTGCAATTTTCGGAAGCGGCAGAGTATACTGAACCTCAAGGGCCCCCATCTCTTTGCGCATAAAAATATGGTACTTCAACTCGGTCATAAAAAGCCCCCAGGAGATGGCTCCGATAACGACCAGGGCGGTTCCCCCGACGAGAAAGCGGCGGCGCCACCGGGACTCACTAAAGCTTCCGAGAAATGAAGAATACATCGGCTTCATCATTGACATCTCATCGGCAAAGCGGTCAAAGAATATATACTCGGCAATGCATTTGTTTACATCACGGGTCTCCATTGACCGGAGGTAGGCCTCGAGCTTTTTCTCCATGACCTTTACGTTTCTGAATCGTTTGCCTGCGTTTGCCTCAAGTGACTTCCGAAGGATCCCCTGGAAAAAGACAGGGAAAGACCGGTCAGTTCTCTCCGGGGGCCGGTAGCCTTCGGTAAGCCGGGCAGCCAGAGCCACGGTCGAGAGATCGTTACTGAAAAGACGCTCACCGGTCAACATCTCGTAAAGTATAACGCCCAGTGAATACACATCAGACTTTTCAGTTACTTTTTTCATATCGCTGATCTGCTCAGGCGACATGTATGACGGGGTTCCCATAATCATTCCGGTCTGGGTCAGTTCCTGCACTGTTTCATCACCCTGAGCTTCCTCTTCTTCGAGGGACGAGGCGATTCCGAAGTCGATAATTTTAACTTCCCCCCTTTTTGAAATTAAAATATTGTGGGGTTTCAGGTCACGATGCAGAACTTTCCGCGAATGACTGTATGCGAGCCCCCGGGCGATTTCATACATGATGAGCAGAGACACCGCCGGATCTATACGCTTTTTTTTCGTGATAATATCGGCGAGGGATATCCCGTCGATATATTCCATGGCAATATATTTTTTTCCTTCAAATGTAAAGAAATCATTGAAAGCGGCGATATTATCGTGGCGGAGAGACATCATGATTTTTGCCTCACGCTTAAAACGCTCAGAAAAATCCCTGTGAGTCTCCTTCAGTTCTTTTAGAATCACATGGGTTTTCAGATCAGGATGATTTGCCAGGTACACCTTCCCCATGCCGCCGCTGCCTATTTCTTTAACTACCTGGTATTCTTTAATTTTCATTTCGGGTCCTTAGATATCAAAAAGTTTTTCAGCTTATGGTAATTCGACAAGTATAGCCCCGGCATTGATTACTTTCAAGAAAAGATTTTAAGGAAAGGAAGAAAATTCTATTTGACCGATACCGCTCCTCTACCATATTCTATAAATATAAAATGATAAGACTTGCTCAACTATAAAGAGAGCAGGAAGCAACCCGTCTTAAAAGAGGAAACCAGCCATGGCAGACGAAACAGTATACAAGCGCGCGAAAGAAGGAAAAGAATTATTGAAATCCGGGGGCGAAAGCGGAACCAAGATCAGGTTTCAGGATCAGGACATTGATCTCACCAAAACCATTAAAATCGGCCGTGATCCCGGTAATGATATCGTGATCACCGATGACCCCCTGGTATCACGAAAACATGCCCTCATTGAAATACTCGGAGGGAAAGTCTACCTTGAAGACAAGGAGAGCAAAAACGGCACCTATGTAAACAAGAACCCCCTTCAGCCGGGACAGCGGGTTGAAGTCAGAAAAGGCGATATTTTACAGGTAGGTAAAACTGAATTAAAGGTCATAAAATAGCCGCCCATGAAAGAACGATATCTCTCTGCCAGTATGAGCAGCCGCGGACAGCGGAAACGAAATGAGGACGCCTGCAGTTCTGACAATGGCAGGGGCATTTTTCTTGTTGCCGACGGCATGGGAGGCCATCACCGGGGAGACGCCGCAAGCGCCGCCTTCATCGAAACGGCCATGGATTTTCTGAGTGACCCGGGAAATGCAACCGACTACTTTGACCTTCTTTCCAGAGCCGTATCAGCTGCAAACGATGTTATTTACCGCCTTTCTCAAACAGAAGTAGAAAAAAAGCCTATGGGAACCACTGGGGTTCTCTGTATTCTTGAAAATAACCGCTACCATGTAGGCTGGGTGGGAGACAGCCGGGCCTATCTCTTCAGAAAGGGAAAACTGCAGCAGGTAACAAAGGATCACTCCCTGGTGCAAAACCTGGTTGACCAGGGGGTCATCTCAGAAAAAGAAGCCCTCAGTCACCCGGAGCGAAACGTGATCACACGGGCCATCGGAACAGACCAGCAGGTTGAAACAGACTTCACCTACGGAGAGTTACAGAAGGGAGACCTTATATTTCTCTGTACCGATGGAATCTGCGGAGTTCTGGAAAACAAAAAAATACAGAAGCTGTTAAAAGAAAAAAAATCTCTCCAGGAAAAGACTGAGGGTATCATCGATTCAGCCATGCAGGCAGGCAGTGAAGACAATGCTACAGCTATCCTCATTGAAGTACTCTGACCTGATATTTCACTTGACGTCTCCTCTCTGTACGGTATATTTTCCCACTGGCACGGGATATGACAAAAAAGAAACCTTTAACATCAGGAGAACCCCTTTCTGAGCTTCTGGGGGCCTACAAGTTCAACAATACCTATATTAGAATACTCGAATCTGAAAAGCTTGAGCGTATCATTGTGCAGGTGACCGACAATCCGCGGCACTGGATTGCAAAATCGGGTGAAGAGACCTATGAGGCATACCGCCCCCTGCGCCGTCTTGAAATCGGCTGCTCACGTCTCTCCATCAGCTGCGTCAATCACCAGCAGGTAATACTCACGAAGGGGCCCCTTCTGGGCATGCGCATTCCGGTTAAGCAGACAGAAGTTACTCCCGCCCATGAGAATGATGGTATCCATGAAGTCGAGACGTCTCTTGAGTACCGGGAAAAGGTTATCAAGGGCATCAGGCGGGTTCTCAATGTATCTCCCCAGGGCAAGGCTGATATCATCGAAGAAAGCATTAGCAGGTTTATGGAGTAAGGAAGAAAAAGGCGGCTGTCTCAAAAACCACATTTTTATCAGAATTAGTCAAATCACACTGAAAAGAAAAAATAGTGACCAAATACACCGGTCATGCAGAATTTGCAGTTTCACATTCATCATACATTATATCTGCCACGAATATTCTCAAAACAGAAAGCAAGGATATATATCCCTCCTTTTGGCAACCCCCTTAATTAACATTCTAAACTCTCATATATCATGCATTTGCTCAATTACTGTCTGCAGTTATTTATTTCATTCTCACTATTGCTGATAACTTTTTTTCTTTAAATAATAAGCAAAATCAGGTATTCTACTAATGTACCCTGAAGGTAGACAGGAGCAAGGAGGACACAAATGAAATCATGTTTATTTCTGGTAATTGCGTTTTTCCTGATATCGGGATGCAAAGAAACTGAATCCAGTCTTGAAAAAACAACTAACGTAACAATTAGAATGCAGTGGCATATTCAGACACAATTTGCAGGGTATTATGTTGCTCTTGCTAAGGGATATTACAAAGATGAAGGATTAAATGTTTCGATTAAAGAAGGGGGATACGGCAAGAACAGTATTATTACGGTAAGTAACGGCCTTGAAGAATTCGGAACGAAATGGACCGCAGATCTTTTCGCAGAAGGAGACAGGTTCATTTCCCTGGCAAATATTGTAAAAACCAACGGCATGTTACTGATTTCAAAAAAGAAAAAAAACATAAAAACTGTAAATGATCTAAAGGGTAAAAAAGTATCAATATGGTTTATTGGCAATGAATACCAGTTATACGCACTTCTTGAAAGCCAAAACATTAACCGAAACAGCTTAAAGATAATTCCCCAGAAATGGAATATGTCACAGTTCCTGCAGGATGAAGTAGACGTTGCCACGGTAATGGTATACAACGAACTACAGACTGTAAGCAAATCAGGCTATCCCAGAAGGACTCTGAATATTATAAATTATAAAAACTACAGAATGGATTTCCCTGGACATTCCATTTTTACCAGCAAGAAATATTATACTGAAAATCCGGATATTTGCCGCAGGATTGTCAGGGCAAGTATTAAAGGCTGGAAATATGCGGTTAATCATCCCGCAGAGGCTGTTTCAATTGTTTTAAAGTATGACGATAAAAAAATTCTCAATAAAGTTCATGAGGAAAAACAGATTAAAGAAATAATAAAACTGATAAATAAAAAAGAATACCGCATTGGAATTCATGACGGGAAAATGATGAAAAAAATTGAACGGACTTATAAGCGATATAATCTAATCAAGAAAAATATCGATGTGGGCAAACTCTATACCAATGAATTTATTGAATAGTTTGAGTAATGAAAGGATTTATAAAAAAATATTTTCCCGAGAGTATAATACGGGCGAATCTTATACTCACAGCCTTTATTGTAATCCTTTTGACTCTCTACCTGATCATACAACTTGTTTCTTTTCTGCAATCTTCTTCAATTCTGGAAAAAAGCATCAGAATTGTCAACAACCAGAACACCATCGAAACTCTTTATGGAAACCTGCTTGAATCTGAAATTTCACTTCATTTTTATCTACGAGGCAATTTACCTTCAGATATAACAATTTTCTCAAAACTTAAAAAAAACAAAGAAATTTTAGAAAACTTCAATGCAGCAGAAAGAGAACATTTTGGCATACAGTTCATCAATAAGCTCAACACCTTTAATGATATTCTTCTGGAGAACAATAGACTATATTTAAAAACTGAACAGAATCACCTCGAAGCATATGAGACTCTAAAAAAAATAAATGAGACTTATTTCGTCACCAAAGAATTTATGAACACAATCAAGGATAACTTGATCGAAGAGACCGAAATAAACATGATCACTTTAAATCAGAGCATGAATTTCAATTCAGTGCTTCTGCTGATCCTGGTCCTTATTATTTTTTCGCTTGTTTTCATGTCCTTTAAATTCAGGAAAAGTTTAATCGATAAACTTCAATTTCTAAAAGATAAATTCCAGTTTTTTACAGATGAAAGAAGCTACCGATCAATTCAATATACCGTCAATGATGAGGTAAAACCTGTAATAGAAGCCTACAATAAACTGTCAGAAAAAATTCATTCTCAGCATGCCATTATTGAAAAACTAAATTCTTATCTTTCCAATATAGTCGAATCAATGCCCTCAGCAATTATCGCAACAGATGACAAAGGTATTATCACTCACTTGAATAAATCTGCGGAGGAACAGATATCAACTGATACCAATGAAACAATTGGAAAAAGCATATGGGATGTTGCCAAATTTTTCCTAAAGTACCAGGATTACTTCAGCTCAGTGATTAATACTAAAAAGCCAGTAGAACTCCATAATGAAGAATTGATAAGCAGTAGATTTCACAACATATCAATTTATCCACTGGCTTTTGAAGACATACCCGGTGCTGTTATTAGTTTTGATGATGTAACTGAATTGGTAAAAATTGATGAACAGCTCCGTCAAAGTCAGAAGATGGAAACAATCGGAATCCTGGCCGGTGGATTGGCCCATGATTTCAATAATGTACTTGGGGGGATATTCGGTACTGTTTCATTAATAAAATTCAAAATTGAGAAACATAAAGACATTGAACTCGAACAGTTACAAAAATATCTGCATACGATTGAAGAGTCAAGCTACAGGGCAGCAGATCTAGTGGGACGGCTATTGACTCTTTCACGGAAAAAAGACTTAAAGTTTGCCCCCATTGACCTCAATACATCTTTAGAAAATGTCTTAAAAATTTGCAGGAATACATTTGATAAAAGTATAGAAATAAAACATGAATATTACAAAGAACGTGCCGTAATTAGTGCTGACCCTGCACAGATCGAGCAGGTTCTTCTCAATCTGTGTATAAATGCTTCACATGCCTTAACTTTGATGCGCGGCAAAGATGAACACAAGGGAGGAGAAATAAATATATCCATTGATAAAATAGATGCCGACAAACATTTTCGCACAATACATCCAGAGGCCCAACAAATTGATTACTGGGTACTATCAATTCGAGATAATGGTGTAGGAATGAATCAGGAAACTATTGAAAAAATATTTGATCCATTTTTCACTACCAAAGCTAAAGAACAGGGAACAGGTCTCGGTCTGGCAATGACCTATAATATAATTAAACAACACAGTGGTTTTATAGATGTCTATTCTCAGGATGGCACGGGATCATCATTCAATATATTTTTACCTGTCTTGCACACAAAAGATTTAATTATAGAAACAAGCAATAAAGAAAATATTCACCCTGGAGAAGGCCTGATATTAGTAATAGATGATGAAGAAATAATGAGAAATATAACTTCAGGAATGCTGATTGAGAGTGGATATACAGTTATCACAGCAACTCATGGCGATGAAGGCGTCGATATTTATAAGGAAAAAAATGATGAAATTGCTGCGGTAATTATTGATGTAGTTATGCCGCGAAAATCAGGCGATGAAACCTATAATGAGTTAAAAGAAATAAATAAAGATATAAAGGTTCTGGTAATGTCAGGATTCAGCCAGGATGAAAGAGTACAGCAAATGCTGGCAAAAGGTGCAAAACAATTTATACAAAAACCCTTCAATATGGAAAAGTTGACTAAAGCGATTGAATCAGTAATTAAAAGCCAGGATTAACCTTGTGTCCGAGAAAACGAGGCAATCTCAGAATCATCTAAGATTATTCAAACAACGAAATTATTTCCTCTTCGCTCATGTGCTTCAAATTACCTGTTGTGGAAGTAATGAGCCCCTCTGCAAGGTCTCTCTTTTTCTCCTGAAGTTTCAGTATTTTTTCTTCAACAGTTCCCTTTACAATACACTTGTAGGCTGTAACTTTACCAGTTCTTCCGATGCGGTGACTCCGGTCAATAGCCTGCTGCTCAACTGCTGGATTCCACCATGGATCCAGCAGGAACACATAATCAGCGGCCGTAAGATTAATTCCGACACCACCTGCTTTTAGACTCAGCAAAAAGACTTCCGTTTTTTTGTCCTCTTGAAACCGCTTTATTTCGCTGTCGCGGTCGCGAATTGATCCGTCAATATATGAATACATGATGTTTTCATCATCAAGATATTTACGAATAATTTTCAGTGATGTCTTAAATTGCGAGAATACCAGTGTCTTATGGCCCTCTGCCCTGACTTCCTTCAACATGTCCTGAAAAAGTCTGAATTTACAGGACTCAACATCATTATATTTTTCATCAACAATTGAAGGAAAAAGTGAAATTTGCCGCAGCCTTAAAAGTCCTTCGAAAATTTCAGTCCCTGCACCGGACTTCCCTTTTTCTTTTAAGGCATTATCAATTTTAGTCCTGATCCCATTTCGATATGTTTCATATACCTCACGCTGCTCCACACCCATTTCAGAATAGAGGATTATTTCTTCTTTTGGCGGCAGATCATCCAGCACTTCATCTTTTCGCCTGCGGAGAAGAAATGGAGATATCATTGATTTCAATCGCCCAGCAGCGGCTTCACTTCCTTCTGCTTCAATCGGTTTTGCATAATTCTCATTAAAGTGATTGCGGGAACCAAGGAGACCGGGATTTAAAAATTCCATCTGAGCCCACAGCTCCCCGGTATTATTTTCAAGGGGCGTCCCTGTCAGAGAAAGTCGGTTCGTTGACTTAAGCATTCTTACTGATTTATATATTAGTGACGATGAATTCTTAATGGTTTGGGCTTCATCAAGTATCACATAGTTAAAGTTAATGTCGCTAAAAAGTTCAATATCATTCCGTAAAGTATGATAACTGACGAGAACCAGATCATACTGCAAAAGGGAATTCTTTTCTTTGGCCCTGGATGATCCCTCATGTCGACATGCCGTCAGGCCGGGAGCAAACCGTTTTATTTCATGCTCCCAGTTAGCCATGGTAATAACGGGCAGCACAAGAAGTGATAGTCCCCTTTTATCACGCTCTTTAATACCCTGCATAAAGGCCAGGGTCTGCACAGTTTTTCCGAGTCCCATATCATCGGCAAGGCATCCATTGATCCCATGTTCATAAAGATAATTAAGCCAGCAGAAACCTGCATACTGGTAATCCCTCAATTCAGCAGTGAAGCCTGAAGGGATATTATATTGGGGAAGTTTTTCTCTTCTTTTAATGAAATCTATAATGCTTCCTACAGCAAGAGAATCCGATTCACATCCTGTGTGATATTTAAATATTTCTTCCATCACAGGCAGATTGAGCTTATGGGCAGTAATCGATCCTTCTTTATCCATACCCAGATTCATTAAACGCTGTATACTTTTTCTTTCCTTTCTGTTTACAACCGCATATGAATCTCCAGCCTTAACCACACCATTGGCAATGTGTTTGTCAACATTTATCTTATGCTCCCGTCCCTGACTGTCCCTGCATAAAGCGGTAATACTGAACCAGTCCCCTTCCAGTGTTGTGCTGTAAAATATTTTTCCTTTACCGACATTAACAGGTGCACTTCTTCCTTTTAATCTCACTTGTATATTTTTGTCACTGAGCTTTTCACCAAAGGCATCGATGAATTGAGGGACAGACAGAGGGAGTATATAATCCGCGCTCTTATTCATAGTGCCGGAACTTCCTTTCCCTTCTCTGTTTGACTTCTCATGCAAAGAAAACAGATGCGTTACGAAATCAGCAGTTTTCCTTTCAACGGAAAAATCACGTCTGATGGCGTTTTTAAAACTCTCACGGATATCCTCTGGCTTAAGATAAATAATCTCATTCTTTTCCGTATAATAAACCTTGCTGCTTTTATACTTAAAAAAGAGACGCAGGTAAAGTTTCTCTTTAAATGGGTACAGCTCAATGAAATGCTCAGGACTGCATGGCATAAACTCCCTTACACTTTTCTGTTTTTCGGATATCTTCTTCTCTGGAATACTTTTTGAAATTTTGTCGGAAGTTTTTTTCTTTATTCTGGAATAATGAATCACTGCCACTCCCATGTGAACACATACAGCATTGCCGTTGCATGAACATGAGATAGTTGAAAGACGTTCATTTTCAAGTTCAATTTCAACTACGTGGGGATAGATGTCACTCCCCTGGACCTCTACATGAACAGCTGTATCATTGAAATTGATCTGTTTCAGGTTACCCATTTGAAGCAAATCAATTGCCTGGTGATATATTTCATCACCGAGAAACGAACGAATTTTATGGACATCAAGTGCCTGGTTCATGTCAGCCTGTTATTTTAGTATTTATAAGTTAATCTGAGCACAATATCTTCAAATCCGGAACAAAATGAGAGGATCAGAATTATTTAGTTCAATTTGTTTTCAGGGGGGATGATGTCAAGAATTTATATCAATTTTCTTTTTTGCTGTATTGATAAACAATTATGTCCACTACCACCAACCGATAGACTAAAACATGGAAAAAAATAAACCTTCAAATCACGAAGCATAATAACAACTATCATTCACCGAAATCTCCCCCTGCCCCACAAGACGCCTGCAGTGAATCATAATATTGCTCTTTTCCCAGTATTCAACAAAAGAAGAAGGATGGTCAGGATAAATTATAAAATGCTCTGCCAGTTCATGCACTGTCTGCGGCCTTTCTCTTAAAAGTTCAAGAATGCGCTGATCTCTTTTAAGTATTTTATCACGATAGGCCCTGAGCCTAGCAGGTATTTCCTTCCCCCTTACAGGACTGTTCAGATGTCCCGTTACAAGCACCTCAGGCTTCAGATCAATGATAAGATCAATGGTGTCAATAAACTGGTCAATGTCCGAATCAATGCCGCCGTACCAGGGACCAACCCTGGAGAGACAGATATCTGCAGCGAAAATAACATTATCTTCGAGAAAGTGAAATGAACAGTGTCCGGCTGTGTGGCCTGGAGTATGAATCACACGCACACTGGTTTTCCCGCAGTTGACAACCCGGCCATGATAAAGGTCTTCATGAATTGGCCAGGGATCAAAGAAACGGTTTCGCTGTCCCGCAATTTCGGGCTGATGCAGAATATTCGGGCTGTCCATCAGCTCATCCCAGAACTCGGTTGCGCTGAGCCGTTCCGGGTGAGTCATGGATTCCTTTTCCAACGGATGGGCCATAATTAGCGCCCGGGGGAAAAAGTCGTTTCCTCCTATATGGTCAACATGATGATGCGAGTTGAGAAGTATATCAACAGTATCGGGAGACACCTGGGCCAGCACCCGCCCGCATGCGCTGTCTACCATGAGTCGGATATCGTCCTCAACAAGGATACAGTTGCCCGAGGTAAAGCCCTCTTCTGTAAAAAGTGCCGATATGGTTTCTGAAATTTTTTTTATCATAGTAGAGACATAAGCGTATTTTTTATTTTAGCGTTACATAGCGAGATAAAGCGCCGGGTATGCAAGTGTTTTTAAATTTTAAATAATCAAAAATTATCATTAAATACTATTTGGAGCTACATGAAATTTCTAAAATGGTACCAAAACCATTCAAGAATATAGTTTAAAAACGAACGCTTTTCCCACTGGTCAAAGGTCAGTTCATTGCTCGCCTCTATATCATTACAAAAAGTCTTTTCCATCTCTTCACCAAAAAGCTGATCAAGGACTACAACATTTATCTCAAGATTTTTTTTAAAACTGAGTCCGTCAAGGTTAGTAGAGCCCACAGTAGACCATATTCCGTCTATTACGGCAGTTTTCGCATGTAGAATTGATTTTCCATATTCATAAATACGTATGCCATTTTTTAAATATTTCTTATATTTATATCTACTCGCGTATCGCACAGGAGGAACATCTGATTTTCCAGGCAGCATCAATCGGACATCAACACCACGTCTGGCAGCATGTATCAGGGCCCTGTTTAGATTTTGAGTGGGAACGAAATAGGCATTGGTAATAAATATTGAATTCCCTGCGCAATTAATAGCAGAAAGGTACGATTCATTTATTGGACGAATTTTTTTCCGTGTCTTTGAACCAAGCACTATCATCAATTTTTTTCCTGTTGAGCGTACTGCAGGAAAATAACGAAACTGATCTAGAATCGCTCCCCCGTTTCTGTACCAAATCTCAATAAAATAAAACTGAATGTATTTAACAGCCGGACCATCAATTCTTAAGTGCGTATCCCGCCATCCTTCACCGTTAAATTTTTCCCCTGCATATTCCTTTCCAATATTAATTCCACCCACAAATGCTGTTTTCCCATCAACCACAAGAATCTTTCGGTGATCACGCTGGAAAGGATTCCAGTATTTTCTCCATGGCCAAAAGGGGTGATACTCGACTACTTCAACACCATTTTCAGTTAAAAAGGAAAATATAGATGGTGATGTCAGTCGACATCCCCAGGCATCATATATTACATTTACCTCAACTCCCTTTTTAGATTTTTTCACAAGCAGACGTGCGATTTCCCATCCTACTTCATCACTGTTGAAGATAAATGTTTCGAGGTTAATGCTTACTTTTGCTGAACGCATTGCTTTGATGAACTGTTCAAAACACTGATCGCCGTTATGAATCAGGGATACTTTATTTCCACCGGTAAGGCTTCCGATACTAAGCTTCTTCATTTGACGCAGATAGGAGGGTAAAAACAATCGGTTTCGAAGTCTCGTAAAACGGGACTGTATTTCATCGATGCTATAACGTTTTATATCACCATGGTTCTCCCATTGTTTTTTCTTTACTGAAAGCTTTTTCTTCTCGTTTTTTTTCTTCATTTTTATGCTGAAATTTCTTTTTGACTTACTGCATAGATTTGAACAAAAATTAGAATAATTGCAAGCATAAAAACAGCAGCATGTATGGAACAGGTATCAGCAATAAAACCAGCAACAGGGGCTAAAATCAAAATACCTGTACTTTTAGATTGAGATTCAATTGATAAAATTGTAGCCTGTTTGTCATCATCAGCAAGATCATCATATTGAGCCACAATAAACGGCCTCCATATATTTTGCAAAACATGAAATGCAATAAAACCAGCAATCGCAATAATATAGATTTTATAATATATAGACAAAGAGGATATCAGTAAAATAACAACTCCGGCAAACAGCAGAAAAAGAATCGTTCTTTTTGAAGAAGAAAAATATTTTTCAACTTTATGCGATTTTTTTGAACTTACAGAAGAAATAATATTGAGAGTAAAATAGGCAATTGCTATAATAACTGCTATACTCTTTTCACCTTCAAGAGCCAGTAGTGGCGCGATTATAAGAGCCTGGGATTTCAGTATTGGCTGAAAATATTCTTTTGTCACATTGAATACTCCCTCAAAACCGCTTGTATAAATAATAAGCCGTTTTAAATTATTGCGTTTGAAAATAATTTTAAAACTGTCATAAAGGTGGATAAATATAAGTTTAAGAGACTTCTCTCCTCCGCTTTTATAATTAAGATATGCAGGATAACTGCAAATATTACAGATGCCAATCAGATAGGGGATTATTGAAAAAAGAAAAATCCATCTATAGCCTGAGGAAAAAATTACTATTGAAGCAGAGATCAAAACGGAAACAGCGCTTCCTTTTTTAGACCATGACCGTGTATATCCATAAACCTGAGTTTTCCGGTCTGTCTGATTATTCTCTTTTAACCAGTGAAAAATAATAGCTTTATGTGTGCCGGTGCGGAAAGCTTCTCCAATTGAAAAAAGAAATACTGCACTAAGGAGAAGTACTATATTTGAAGTAAAGGTAAATATCACAAAAGAAAAAATGTAGTTAACAAATGAAATGATCATTGCATTTTTTCTACCGTAAATATCCGCAATTGCTCCGCTTGGTATTTCCATTAGATTTATGCAGATTGAACGAAATGAAATAATAAGACCAATCTGGAAATAATTAAGCCCCATATCCAGCAGATAAAGGATAAAGAAAGGTTCAAAGAACTGCATGTTCTTCAAAAAGCCGTATAAAGAAAATTGTTTAATCATATTTTAATCTTTTTTTTGTGCGCCATTCACTCTTAAAACAAGAGGGTTTCATAACATTACGTACAGGTCAAGTCAACAAACCTGTCAGGTTCTGTAAATCTACGATTCCAGGCATTTGTAGACTCTTTACCCCATCCTGGCCCAGTCTCATTTCCAAAAGAGTCATGTTCTACTACTTGAATGGGTTCAAGCACCCTGGCCAGGGCCACATACTCTTCTAACTTCTCATTACGATTTTGATCGCCTAATAACGGCATCTCAGAAGCCTGAAACAAAAAGTTTTCATTTATTTTTATAGATTGATAAGCTGTTTTTTTTGCATCTGCAATAACCCTGGGATTCCTTTCAGCCAGATTTCCCCCAATAATCGTCAGCCAATTAACACATTTAAAACTATCAGTCATATATTGAACAGTCAGGTCAAGGTCTTGTACTTCAACCCCCCAATATCTTTTCGCCCATAAAAAAATTTGTTCAAAAGAAATACTGGAATTAGGCCCTCTGGGTTGTCCTTGAAACACATATCCCCCATTACCAGAAACACAATTAATTATTTTGAGTAAATCAACTGTAAATTTTTTAAGGGCAGATGTATCGACATTCCAATCAAATTCAAAGCGATAAAAGCTGGCTTTATTCCCCTCTGAAACCGGTTTATAACCATGAAACATTAACATCCATGAATCAGATCCCCTTCCATCTGAAAATGCATATCCCCAATCTCTGACTTTTCTGAGATCAGGTAGTTTATTGTGTTCAAACTGTTTTTGTACTTGAGAATTCCAGGGTTGCATTAAAGAACCAAAAGCCGTTGATGAATATTCAACAAATCGATCCCCCCAGGAATTAAAATATAATTCCAGGACTTTACTTACAGTCTTTGGACCCGGCGGTGAATCCAGATAGAATATCAGGTGTTGTTTTAATTCTGCAATGGGTACCGTTGACCTGTCTTCTGAAATAAATTTAATGAGAGGATTGATTGGCATATTTCAATCATCCTTCAAATGAGCTCTGTTTGCATTAAACCCTTCAACAACATCTGTGTGGTAGGTTAACTGCCATCTTAAAAACTCTTCAAGGTTTTCACATTCCGCTACATCTCCGGATTCATCAACAATAACCACCTCCATCTCCCCATTTTTATCTACAACTTCAGGATTAAAACATATAAACGCCACTGTTTCATCTCCTGAGCCAAAAACAAAATCACCAAGTGGTGCAAAATCTTCCCAATCCGAATCATCTTCATATGATTCCTCAATCTCTTTTGCAGAACGTAAAGAGAGCCTGTCTGATTGAAGGAAATTTTCTATGCCATTGTAAATTTCTAATAATTGTCGGTACGAAGGCGGTAAAATTAAATCTCTATCTTTGAGATGTTCTTCAAGCTGCTTGATATCTTCGGGCCGTGCAGGAGGGTTTGGTTGAGCCCGGACCGGGGTTTTAAAATATAAAGAATCAGCTTCATACTGTAAAACAATCACCTTGTCGATCAATTCTTTCATTTCCTGTTCTGTCATGATTATAATCTCCTGAAATACCAATGCAATTTTTAAGGATGCTGTTTCATGATACCTGAATGCAGAAATAATGACAAAAAAAACCGGGCAGGCAAGACTTTTTTTATTTTTTACAGCTAAGCGAAACAAGAAGGGTGTTTATACCGATGATAAACTGGAAAGTACCTTAAATGCAATGCTGAATTTTCCTTAAACCTGACCTTAAAAAACAAAAGTGACGATCAGGTACCGGCCCAGCTTTCCCGCGGTAACCAGAATCAGGAAAACAAGGATATTGATTTTCAGCACACCTGCAACCAGCGTCAGCGGATCCCCGATGACAGGAACCCATGCCAGCAGAAGACTGAAGAGCCCATACCTGCTGAACCGTGTTTGCGCTTTCGCTAATTCAGAATCAGAGAGTCTAAAAACTCTTTCAAAGAGAAAAAGGCTTCCCCAGAACCCGGCCGCATAATTCATAAGCGATCCAAGCACATTTCCACATGTGGCAACAGTGACCAGTGCAGCAGGATTAAACCCCTTTATAATGAATATACTCAGGACTACCTCTGAGCTGAACGGAAGGATTGTTGCTGCTAGAAATGAAGCGATGAAAAGGCCAATATATCCAAATTCTGTAAAATATTCCATAAACTTATGATGACAGCAAGCCGTTTTTAGTCCCCCACCAGGGGATTCAGGGGGGGGGGGGCGGAGGCTTACTTCTTTCCCTTCAGGGCTTTCTTTAAATAATGACCGGTGTAGGATGCCTTAACTTTAACTACATCTTCGGGGGTACCTTCGGCAAGAACTTCCCCCCCATCATCACCCCCTTCGGGGCCCAGGTCAATTACCCAGTCTGCGGTTTTAATTACATCGAGATTGTGCTCAATAACGATAATGCTGTTTCCCTTATCAACCAGGTCATTTAAAACTTCTATCAGCTTTCGGATATCAGCAAAATGAAGGCCTGTCGTCGGTTCATCAAGAATGTAGAGGGTCTTGCCCGTGGCCCGCTTTGAAAGTTCAGTAGCCAGCTTTACCCGCTGGGCCTCTCCCCCGGAAAGGGTCGTGGCCTGCTGTCCGAGTTTAATATACCCGAGACCTACCCGGTTCAGGGTATCAAGACGGTTCTTTGCCGCCGGAATGCTTTCGAAAAATTCGAGAGCCTCTTCTACAGTCATATCAAGAATTTCATAGATATTCTTACCCTTATAGCGAACCTCCATGGTTTCATGATTGTAGCGCCGGCCCTTGCAGACCTCACAGGTGATATAGACATCGGGAAGAAAATGCATCTCAATTTTTTTGACCCCGTCACCCTGGCATGACTCACAACGTCCCCCTGAAACATTAAAGGAAAAACGCCCCGGCTTGTAGCCCCTCACCTTTGACTCGGGAAGCTTTGCGAAGAGCTCACGTATCGGTGTAAAGAGGCCCGTATAGGTAGCGGGATTAGACCGGGGGGTTCGACCGATGGGAGACTGGTCGATATCAATAACCTTATCGATATTTTCAAGGCCCTCGATCTTGTCAAAGTCTCCCGGGTACTCTTTTGACCGCATCAGGATATTAGAAAGAGCTTTATAGAGAATCTCAACAGTAAGAGTAGATTTACCTGAACCGGAAACACCGGTAACCGTTGTAAAGGTACCCAATGGAAACCGTACATTGATATTTTTCAAATTATGCTCACGGGCTCCCTTTACCTCGATAAAGCCTTTCGGCTCGCGGCGGGCTTCAGGAATGGGAATGCTTTTTCTTCCCGAGAGATAATCCCCGGTGGGAGATTTTTCGCATTTTAAGATTTCTTCAGGTGTGCCGGTGCAGACAATGTAGCCCCCGTGGACTCCCGCGCCGGGGCCCAGGTCGATGACGTAATCTGCCTCTTCAATGGTTTCTTCATCATGCTCAACAACAATTACCGTGTTGCCAAGGTCACGCATATGCTTAAGGGTAGCTAAAAGCTTCTGGTTGTCCCGCTGGTGCAGGCCGATGCTCGGTTCATCGAGAACATAGAGAACCCCCATGAGTGCCGAACCGATCTGGGTGGCGAGGCGTATCCTCTGGGACTCCCCTCCTGAAAGGGTACCGGCGGTACGATCCAGAGTCAGGTAGTCGATACCCACATCATCGAGAAACTTAAGACGGGTTCGAATTTCCTTGAGCACCTGCTTTGAAATTTTCTCTTCTGTCTCGTTCAGTTTTATATCTGAGAAAAAAGAATGGCTCTCCCTGATACTCATGGCGGTTATCTGATCGATTGGTTTATCAGCCACCCTGACAGCAAGGGACTCGGGACGAAGACGTCTTCCTTCACAGGATTCACAGACCTGATTGGCCATGTAGCCTTCCATCCACTGGCGCATCTCATCTGATTTAGTCTCACGGTAACGCCGCTCAAGGTTCGGCAACACCCCTTCAAAGGCACGGGTAAACTTATATTCAGAATTGGGCCGCTTGATGTTAAAATCAACCTGTTTTTCCCCGGAGCCGTGAAGAATGACTTCCTTCACCTTTTTGGGAAGATCCTTCCAGGGAGTATGACCGTCAAATTTCAGGGCCCGCTCCAGGGATTGAATTTGTTCGATATACCAGTAACTGGTAGTCTTGCCCCAGACCTCAAGCACCCCGTCATATAAAGATTTTTCAGGATCACGAACAACCCGGTCAGGGTCAAAACGCATAATAAACCCGAGGCCCCCGCAGGTTTCGCAGGCCCCGTAGGGACTGTTAAAAGAAAACATCCGGGGAGAAAGCTCAGGAATCGAGATATGACAATCGGGACATGAAAGCTGAGTGGAAAAAACTTTTTCTTCGTCTTTCAAAAGAACCAGCAGCAGGCCGTCGGCGATATCAAGGGACGTCTCAACCGAATCAGTAAGGCGGGGCCTGATGCCGTCTTTGATAGCGATCCGGTCTACAATAATTTCTATGGTATGCTTTTTATTTTTTTCAAGGGAGATCTCTTCGTCGAGGGTCCGTAGTTCGCCGTCGATCCTGACCCTTACAAATCCCTGGCGGCGCGCCTCTTCAAGTTTTTCCTGATGCTCGCCTTTTCTTCCCCGCACGATGGGGGCAAGTATCTGAAGCTTTGTCCCACTCCGAAGGGTCATGAGGGATTCAACGATCTGGTCAACAGACTGGGAGGATATCTTTTTGCCGCACTGGTGGCAGTAGGGAATTCCGATGCGGGCATAGAGAAGCCTGAAATAGTCATATATTTCAGTAACCGTGCCCACGGTTGAGCGCGGGTTTCGATGAGTCGTCTTCTGTTCAATTGAAATTGCCGGGGAGAGGCCGTCGATGTAATCAACGTCGGGTTTTTCCATCAGCCCGAGAAACTGTCGGGCATAGGCCGAAAGGGACTCTACATAGCGCCGCTGGCCTTCGGCGTAAATAGTATCGAAGGCCAGGGATGATTTACCAGAACCGGACAGACCGGTGATAACCACCAGTTTGTCGCGGGGAATTTCAAGAGAAATGTTTTTAAGGTTATGCTCGCGGGCTCCCTTAATCGTGATATGATCACTCATATCTGTTCAACATTCGTTGACCCGCACATTGGACACGCTACGCCAGAGAAATCGTCATCGGCTTCATCTTCGAGGTTGCCCCCCTTGATTTTTACGATGACATCATCCCAGCGGTAGTCGCAGTCTTCACAGGCGAAACTGACGTGAATGTGTTTTTCTTCTACACCGTCATCGTCGTCATCATCACTTTTCACTTTTTTTTCAGAATCAGAATCATGGTCATCTTCAAGTTCTTCTTCGTCATAGTTCTCTTCGTAGTATTCGTCTTCGTAGACCTGATCGTCGTATTCTTTTTCCATGCTATCGGATTCATTGCTCATGGCATTACCTGTTCACGTTAATTTTCTTTACTGTAACCAAAGTACAAAAAGTATGAAAAAATTGTCAAAAAAAAAATTTAAAAATAAATAAAAAGTGAGAGGAAGTTTACCCCTGCCTCCCCTGTTTCTGCAGGCGGCTCCTGATTTCAAGCTTTTTTTGAGGCTTCTTCTTTATTATTGGTTTCTTCACTGTTTTTTGCATCTTCTTTATTGCCGTCTGCTCTTTCTTTGCAACCGGCTTCTTTACTGGTGTCTGCTCTTTTTTCTCTACCGGCTTCTTCACAGCTTTTAACTTCTTCTTTTTTTTCGGCTTCTTCACTGCCTTTAGTTTCTTTATTTTTACGGGCTTTTCAGCAGCCTTTAGTTTCTTTTTTTTCTCCAGTTTCTCAGGAAGAACCGGTTTCTTTATTCTTATTTGAGAAGGAAGTGTATCCCCCGCTATCAGAACCATATCCCAGAGGGCCCAGGTCGTTTTTCGATTTGAACGCTCCTGGAGCACAATGTCGACACAGCCGGTATGGGTAAAAATATAGGGCACCGGGAGAGAAATAACCCCTTTACGGTCCATTTCAGAAAAATGCAGATCCGCCAGGATATGGGTACCAAGACGTTCACAACGGACAGAAACTTCCAGCCTCGAGGAAATGTCCCTGTTATCAGGGTTACGAAAAACCACAGGATCAATAAAAAGAGTATAGCTTTTCCCGGGATGAAGGTTTTTAGCAGTAATTACGGTACCATCCCGGTGTATTACCGCGGCCCGGTTGTCTTTCAGGGGAGCCTGATCCGGGACAAGATAGAGCCCCATGCTGCGCCCCCAGATATAAAGATCACGGGAGGTTACAACTTCCCCCCAGTTCTGACTTTTCACCACCCCATCGGGGTTGATGACCATCACCTCAAGGTAAGACTTTTTCTCCCCCGAGAGAATCCCCCCGGCGGGAATAAAAAGGAGCACACATATCATCTGAATCAGTAGTTTTTTCATAAAAGGCTGATCTTCTCTCTTTGTGCAGGCTGCATTAAAGCTTCAATTACGGGATGATACATATATAAATATGTATCACCGGGGCCTGATCGTCAACGAGAAATATCAATTAAGACATAATATTCCCTTGACGATGGGAAAAATTGAAGTATATTTATACTGAAGTTTAGTTTAAATCGCTCATGAGAGTATGCGGTCCTGCCATGGGCGGATCTGGATACTCTTTTTATGGCTTATTCTTACGAGAATAGAGACTAAACGAATATAAAGATTTTGGAGGAAGTAAAAATGAAAAAATTGGTGATACTGTTAATAGCGGCTATGGCTTTTATGATGGTTGGTTGTTTTGGTGATGGAGATACGGAGTTGGGGTGGAAAAATGATAATGGATCTGCAGGAATAACAAACATCCAATGGTTTTCCCATGACGCCGGAGGGCTAGGCGCGGCAAACGAGTGGGGAGAGAATCCCGTAGCAGCAGGCGAGACAAGCGAAATACAAACTACTAATACCCTGAATGGCAGCGTTGAATGTGAATTCGAGACAGCGGGTGGTTACATTACTGCAACTTCCGTTGCTATAGAAGAAAATGACGGCACTGGTAGCGAAAATGCTGCTCTCGTAGAAGGATCAACCAACATACTCACAATAACAGCCGGGGCTAAATAAAAACCTCCCTTACTAAAAAGCCAAAACCTGAGTGTTTGCTGTTTACACAACATAAACCAAAACAGCAAGCACTCATCCAGGAACTCTCTTCTAAAAAGGAACCATGATGGGAACAAAAAAATATTCTATTCTTCTAGTCATAACCAGCATCATCTGCTTATCAGTCTGCACAAACAGTAAACCTGGTTACTCAAACAACAAAAAAGTAATTGATAAAAAATTAGTAGATATTCTCTGGTCACCAATTGCGGGTCGATGGCGTGTGGATACAAAAAACGGCATACTGCATGAAAAAAGAGGATTTTCCCGAAAAAAGGGATACAGCCCGTTAATTAACCACAACTCAATTATAACCAAAATACAGTTTGAAAAATTCACAAAAGTCTACTTTAACTACTCGATTCTTACCGCAAGTCGACAGCCGGTAAAAATTTTATTTGTATTTGGGGCTAGAGACTTTCGAAATTTTTATGCCATCAGCTTATCAGGTGACAAAAATGGTATCAATAGAATTTCTCTTACAGGCTCAAAAACAAAAGATACAACATTACCCAGGCATAAAAAATGGAACTTTGAAGTAACCGAATATAACTCTCAGCCATGTAGTATTGCTTACAACCAGAAGAATAGATTTTCATTAAAGTTTAAGAAAAAACATGTGACCTTCAAAGCGGATAAAAAAATAATTGCCAGATTTAAGCTACCTGAACCAGCCAATAATGGCATGATAGGCTTCAGTAGTAAAAACGCAAAAATACAACTCAGCAATGTCGTAGTTTACAATAAAAGAATAAAAGTATTTTCCGATGATTTTAAAAAAAATTCTGTCTACAATTTCAGCAAACATTTGCGAATAAAACGTAGAGTTATAAAAAAATAATTTTATCGTTATTCTACCAGACAAGAACACCACGGGCCAACACCCGGGGTTTTATTATTTAAAAGCCCCTTCCAGACCCTTCTAAAAAAAAGCCCCACAAAAAACATTTAAATTCTGCCAGCCGATTTTCGTATATACTATAAATTATAGATAAACGTAATGCCCTCACCCCCGGCCCTTCGGGCCACCCCCTCTCCCATTTAGTAAAAGAAAAGGAGAGGGGGAGAAAGAAGGTATAGAATGTATTACGATAAAAAAATATTCTCCAGAGAACTCAGGAAAAATTCAACCCTCGAGGAAGAACTGGTGTGGGAAAAATTAAAAAACCGGCAGTATAAAAACCTGAAATTCAGGCGCCAGCATGTATTACTGGGCTTTGTATTGAATTTTTATTGTCATGAGCAGAAGCTGGCAATAGAAATAGACGGAAAAATTCATGTAAAACAAAAAGAATATGATTGTCTCCGTCAGATGCTTATAGAAGAGAAAGGGATCCTTTTTATCAGGATTACTAATGAAGAAATAAATACTGATATAAATATTCTGCTTCATAAAATTCAAGCGGCGACCATGGACAGCCCCACTAAGAGTCAACCGGTATCATGACAATGAGCCCTCTCCTTTTTTCAATTCTTAACGGGAGAGGACGCGCCGAGCACGGATGCTCAAGTGTCGCGGGTGCACGGATGCACTGGAGCGACCGCCGTAGGCGGGGTGAGGGCATAGAGCCCTGTCGGGGTATTAAAAATTACCCACCGGTTTTCGTATATTATACAAAGAACAATAAAAACACCTCCCTCCTTGACAAGTGTAATAATTATTATTACACTAACAATACAACCAGTCAACGGAGCGACATACAATGAGAGAAATCATGACCATAAGTATAGACAGCAGTCTCAAGAAAAAAGTAGAAGAGGCAGCCCAAAAGTTTAATGTATCAAAAAGTGAACTGGTAAAAAAAGCCATAGAAAAGTATATTCTGCACGAAGAATTCCATGAAATCCGAAAACTCCTGGTACCCTACGGAGAAAAAGCGGGAGCTTTGACTGACGAAGATATATTTAATGAAATTTCATGAAACTTGTCTTTGATACAAATGTCATCTTATCGGCCTTTCTCACCCAGGGACTTTCATCACGGGTCATGGATATCTGCCTTGATCAGCACAGGCTTTTTATTTCAGAATGGATTATCAATGAAACCACTGGAAAGCTTAAAACAAAATTCAAGGTCCCTGAAAGTGAACTGATACGAACGAAGGACTTTCTCGTGACCGCCTTTGAGATCATTGAACCAGAGGGGCCAGTGCCGAAATTATGCAGGGATAGAGACGACAACAACATACTCCATCTGGCGGAACAGTGCAAAGCCGACCTGATCATTACTGGAGATAAAGATCTACTGGTTCTTAAAGCTGTTCAAGACTGCAGAATAATTGATCCACGAACGTGGATGGAAGAGTATCATAAGAAATAAAGTGACATCACCCCTGCCAGCAAAAATCACAAAAACTGCCAAAAAATAATTCAATTCGACCTGCCAAATTTCGTATACCATACAAAGGACATGAAAAAAAACAATAATACCATCAGCAAGCAACCTTCAACAACCACACTTTTTCTTGACAACTTGTCAAGATATTGCCATATTATATCCATGAAAACACTACAGGTCGGGGAACTAAAAAGAAACTTTTCAGAAATACTTGATGAAGTACGAAATGGTGAAGAAATAGCAATCTCTTACGGAAAAAAGAAAGAACTGGTTGCCATTATCGTTCCAATTGCAAAGTACCAGAAGAAAAACAAACGTAAGATAGGGGCATTACAAGGAAAAGCTTCTTTCAAAACTTCTAAAGATTTTAAAATTACCGAAGATGAACTATTCGATCTATGAAATATCTATTAGACACACATACCTTATTATGGACTCTCTTCGAGCCGGAGAACATCTCGAAAAAAGCAAAAAACATTATTATTGATATCAAGAAAGAAGTCTACATAAGTGTTATTTCATTCTGGGAAATTTCCTTAAAGTATAATATCGGTAAATTACAATTAACCAATATTACACCTGACGAACTGCCTGATTTAGCGAAGGATGCCGGTTTTGACATTTTTAATATAAATGAATATGATGTATCGAGTTTTTACAAACTTCCAAAATATTCACATAAAGATCCCTTTGACAGACTGCTCATCTGGCAGGCAATCCAGAACAACTTGACAATTCTCTCAAAAGATAAACATTTCAAAGAATATAAAAATACGGGATTGAAAATCACCTGGTGAAATAGCTGAATTTTCACCACTACCAGACAAGAAAACCCCGGGCAAATGCCCGGGGTTTTCTTGTCTGGTAGATATCGCCCGGTTACTTAATCAGCCGGGCAACCGCGTCAGGTCTAAGTGTAGAGATATTCTCAAGCACTCCAGAATCAATATTTTCAACAGCGGTCTCAAGATTAGACATAACATTTTCAATCTTATCACTTCCTGCGAGATCAGAGGCCATCAGGTTTTCTACTTCAACCTGAAGACGGCTCAGCTGGTTCGCATCATCAGCAATGAGATTATTGATGTCAGTACTTTTATTTTCAAGAACTGCGGGAGTAATTTCTGATCCCATAAATTCATTCAAGACCGGGGATCCCTCGAAAGTGGTATCAGCTAAAATCGCCTGTTGACTATTTCCTCCATCACTGAGATCCTGTTGAAGATTATCAACGCCTGCTCGAATTATTTGATTTCTTGTCAGTGACGACTGGATAGTTCGTAATTCAGCTTCAATGGCATCAAGGCGGGAATTAACTCTACTGCCGATAGCAACAGTATCAGTTTTTACGCTTTTTTTGCCCTTACCGAGTTTATCATCTTCGGTCTGCCTCTGATTATTAATCCTCCGTGCACTTCCAAGTATTCCATCAATGGATACTTTCATGACACCCTCCTTTGTGTTTTACAGAGTGGCAACAGGTATACCTGTATCATTTTACTATACCAATATACTAAATGCAAGTTTTAATGTCAACAATAATACTAAAACATTCATTCAATTTTTTATATTAAGAAAGGAAGTTAAGTCAACCAGGGAGGAGAATCAGGGTGCCAGGATCACATCAAGAGTGGCAAAAGGGATTTCTTCGGTCAATTCAGGAGCAGTCACCTCTGTGGGAATGCCATCTTTTTCAAAGACCAGCGTAATGATATCGGGATACAATGCGGGATAATGCAGTTTATGATACCAGCCCGTACTGTCTGTAGTGGTGATGATATCCCCGGGCTGATCGTCGGGAGTATCCGGGTCAGTGTCTTTGATATATACAGAGACTCCCGCCAGGGGTGTTCCGCTCCCCTCTTCGGTTACCGTACCGCTGATACCCCGGGAAGCGGCTGTGATGTAATCCATCAGAGCAGCCTCGTTGAAATCATAGATTTCGTCTATACCCTCGGCGGTTGCAGGGCTGTAATCAGCCAGTTCAATGGTGATGTCAAGGGTACCGGTATTCAGATAGCTCCAGTCCTGAATCGAGCCATTTATAATATACCAGTCTCCTCCATTTACAACACCATATTCATCCGCCATGCTCAAATAGCCATCCTGGCTTTTAAAGGGAGGATCACCGGCAGTACCATATGTGCGTCCAAACTGGTTAACCGTATCGTATTCCACTGGTGTGGTTGCCGCTGTACTGTCAGTAGCAAAATCAAAGGGAATATTGATCACCACTTCACCGCTGTGAAAAGTAGCTGAGAGATGAAAAATCTTTTCCTCGGAGAAACTCTTCAAGGCTGAGGTTTCAGGCTCGCTGAAAAAGAAAGACCCATGATCACCGCCAGCGTCAAAATACTCTTCCGCTGTGCCGTCACCATCAGTATCATGGAGCACTGAGCAGTTTCTGTTCAGATCAATACCATGAGCGTTTCTTCGGCTTGTTACCATGTAGCCGTCGGGATTGAGCATCGGTATAACCACAATATAATGATTATCCACAAGACTCTTTACTGCAGCATCAGTTACATACGACGAAACAAGGTGTTCAACGAAGTGAAGCATAACTTCAACAGAAATAATTTCACTCCCATGAACACCACCGGTGAGGCGAATACGCGGCTCATCTTCAAGAGCATTTTCAGGATTATCAGAAATGACTATTGCCGGTATAGTGCGCCCGTTGACAGAAGTGCCGATTGAAAGCACCTCAACAACTGCAGAGGAAGCCTTTAAATCAGCCGCAAAGGCCTGAATCTCATTATAGGTTCTATAGGTGTCGGGAAGATAATCCCAGGTATCTTCTCCACCACGCCCATCATTGCTGCACGAAGCTGCAATCAAGGTTGCAAAAAGAGCAATCAAGCCTGCTGTTTTAATATAAACATTATACATATTTGAACGACTCATCACGAATAATATACGAAAAAACAGGCACTGCAGCAATCATTTTTCTTTGCAGCAAAGCTTAAGCCCCCTCAAGGGGCCTGGAGGAAAAGGAAGCAGCAAACGCACTAAAAATCAATTAACAGAATCCATCTTTGACATGGAGAGAGAAACAACCTTGGAGACCCCTGGTTCTTCCATAGTGACACCGTAGATTGACTCACCAATGCTCATGGTTTTCTTATTGTGACTAACAACAATAAACTGGGTTCCCCGGGCAAACTCCCGCAGCATTCTGATGAAACGCCCGATATTTTCCTCATCAAGAGGTGCGTCAATCTCATCAAGAAAGCAGAAGGGTGAGGGTTTTACCATGTAGGTGGCAAACAAAAGGGCAATAGCCGTCAGGGCACGTTCTCCACCGGAAAGAAGATTGATATTTTTGGTCTTTTTCCCGGGAGGGCGTACAATAATATCGATACCGCTTTCGAGGACATTTTCCGGATCATTCATTACCAGCTGTCCATCGCCCCCTTCAAAAAGCTGCTTGAACACATGAGAGAAGTTTTTTTGAATATCTTTAAACGTTTCAAGAAACATATCAACCGAGGTCTTATTGATATCTTCTATTACTGAAAAAATATCTTCACGGGCTTCTTCTATATCTTTTCTCTGGGTAATGTAATATTCAAAACGCTTTTTCAAATCTTTATATTCTTCAATGGCAAGATTATTTATAGGCCCCAGACCCTGGATTTTCTTTTTAACATCATTAAGCTCAGCCTGTAGATCTCCCTGCTGGGCGGAGTCTACTGATACCTTCTTAAGATCATTGATCTTTTTTTCGTATTCTATCCACAGGTAATCTTCAACATTTGATTTCTTAAACATCAGCTCAACAGTTGATTTTTCCTGGGTGCTGATTCTTTCAGTAACCCTCGTCAGCTCTTCTTCATCTTTTCGCGATACACTTTTCCGATCAAGAATCTTTTCTTCGATCTCTTTACGCCGGCTGGTCATTTCAGTAATATTTTTAACCAGGGCCTTACTCTTTTCATTAAACTCTATCAGACGGCTTTCCCACTCAGCGATTTCTTTCTCAAGGGTTTCAATGGTCTTATCGGCGCGCCGCATATCTTCACGGTGATTCTCAATCTGCATATTAACATCTTTTATCTGATAACTCAGGGTCTGAAGATGCTTTTCAATCCAGGCAATGTCATTTTCATACTTTGAAAGATCTTTTTCAATGCGGGTAATCATTGCGTTTACATCTTCAAGTTCAGCCTGTTCTTTCTGAATCTGTTCATCAAGGGACGAGTTCTCGGTTCGCATTTTCTCAATGGCCTCAACTTCACTGCCAATGCGGGTATCGAGATCTTCTTTTTTTGCATGGATACCGGTTTTATCAAAAAGTATGGAACGAAAACCATCCTCGTAACTTTCAAACTTTGTAATCCGTCCACGAAGACCTGAAATATCAATGCTTCCCATCAAACCTGATGCCTCTTCGGTCATCCCGGTGTCAAGATTCTGTCTCGCCTTGAGAAGAGCCTCATCAATAGCATCAAGTGTAGAGTGGATTTCTCCCCGTACCTGCTGCCGTTCTTCTTCTGACTCCTGCATTTCTGCTTTACGTTTATCAATGGCATCAATGAGCTGCCTGATAACCACTTCAAGTTCTTCGCGGAGCTTTTTAAGAATAGCTTCTTTATCCCTGATGAGGTTTTTATTGCGTTCTATGGTATCACGACAGGTGTGAATTGACTCAATTTTATTTTTTCTGGTTTCGAAATACTTTGCCAGCCGTTCTTTATCATCTTCTATTTTTTTGCGAATATCTATTTCAGACTGTTCGGTTTTCTTTTTTTCCTCTTCGAGACGTTTGAGGCTGTCAGTTCGCTCGACGATTTTCCGATCGATGTTTTTCTTTAGTTCTCGCTGTTCGGCGATATTATGACGGTTCTTTTCAGTTTTCTTATCAATATCCTCAAGACGAATCTTGTAGGCGTCGAGACGCTTATCGAGCTCCCAGAGCTGATGCTGAATATCGTTCTTCCGTTTTTCATCCTTTTCGTTTTCAGATGAGATAGAAGCAACCCGGGCTGATGTCGCCTCACGTTCTTCTTTGAGACGGTCGATTTCTCCCTGCACCTTTTCAAGACGCCTGCTCAGCTCCCTGAACTTTAAAATATTCAGCTTGATGTCAAGACCCTGAAAAAGATCGCGAAGGGTCAGGTACTCCTGGGTCCTTTCAGCCTGCTTCGCCTTCATGTCTTTTTCACGTTCAATTTCTTTTATGACATCATTGATACGCTTCAGGTTTTCACCGGTTTCTTCAAGTTTACGGATTGATTCTTTTTTCTGCAGTTTATAGCGGGAGATACCTGCCGCTTCTTCAAAAATATATCGCCGGTCTTCGGCCCTTGTTGAGAGGATGAGGTCCATCTTGCCCTGTTCCATGACAGAGTAAGCGGATTTACCGATACCCGTATCCATGAAAAGTTTATCAATATCCTTGAGGCGGACGGGAGATTTATTCAAAAGGTATTCAGATTCACCATCACGAAAGATTCGTCTTCCCACGGTAACTGAATCAGAATCGATGTCGAGAATCCGCTCATTGTTGTCTATGGTAATCTGTACTTCAGAGAGAGAGACAGGTTTCCGCTCTTCAGTACCGGAGAAAATTACGTCTTCCATTTTCTGCCCACGGATATTCTTGGCCTGTTTTTCACCAAGCACCCACTTGATAGCATCAACCACGTTCGATTTGCCGCATCCATTGGGTCCCACGATTACAGTAATGCCCGGCTCGAATTCAACCATCGTCCGGTCTGCAAAAGACTTAAAGCCAAAAAGTTCCATTGATTTCAGAAACATTATCTAAGATATATCTCCAGTTTTATCGCGGCAGATAAAACGCCGCCCTGCTTCAGCATTTTCCAGAATATGCCCGGTGTTCCGTGCAATGGAGGTGCCGGTCGCACTTTTTCCGTCCTGAGGCGTTGGCACGCCTCCCCTGTTTTCCATTAACGGCTTCAAACTGTTACTTAAGGATTATGACCGTCATTAGGCAAGAATATTTTTTGCCAGATGGAAAAAATTTCTTCCGAATCAGCAAACAGTTACAATGCGACATAATCAAGAAAAATGAAAATATTGATCATTTTTCACCATGAGACATAATATTAATGTAAAAGGAAGTTTACAGCCCTGCGTCCAGGCAACTCCATACCCGAGAGATATACTTCCTTCACCAAAATCTTTAAAAAAACAGTTGCACATGATCCGGGGTGCCCTAAGATGCAGGTCATGATTTATATGAGAAAAATATTCACAGTACTCCTGCTCTCCACAGCTCTTCTTGCCATCAGCTGCGCCGGGTCGGACAAAAAGGGTCCCGGTAATGCCAGGATATTCACCGGGTCATCCCGAAATATGACCCGGGCGGCCGAGAGCATAGACGGATACGTAACCCGTGAGCTTTTTTTCACCCTTTCAAAAAAAGTCAACTGTATCACCGTCAAGGCAACGGCAGAATACACACCCTACCAGTTCGCTAAAGAGAAAAAGATTGCCAGGACTTTTTTCATCCTTGAGCGCCTTGTAGACCTTTCCCGTTACGGCCAAAAAAATGCCCGGGTCTTTACCGAACTGGGAAGAAACTTTTCAGACCGGTGGGGCCGCCAGAGATCAGTAACGGTCTGCACATCTCTCCGTCTCCCTCTGCAGCGGATAGACAGTAAATCGGTATACCGTATTCGATTTACCACCTTTCTCAAAGGTACCTTTGATTACACTATTACGGTTTTTTCCGATACGCCTGTACGGTTTTTCAATACACTGAAAGAAGTCTCTGCGTCGTCTAACAAGAAGCCTGAAACCAAAAAATAATTTTCCGATAGATCATTTTTTTGTTTGCAATTTAATCTTTCACTGCTATAGTTCCTTCATTAATCAAACAGTTAAGTGTATTTCACAATGGAGGAAACATGAAAAAATCAGCAATTTTTCTTTCGTCAATTATGGTCTTCTCGGCCATTATGATGACAGTCTTTACACAGAGTGCCTCAGCAGCTCCCTTTATGAGCCCAAGCTTCGGCGGCACCACAGGTTACATCTCGACCCCGTCAGCCAAAACCGGCTGGGAAGGTTCAGACTTTGCAGTTGACACCTCATACCATTATATCGGCGCTCACAATGGATCTCACATTCCAAAGGTAACCTTTCAGATTATCAGTAAAATTGAACTGGGCCTCGCCATGGATTTTCAAGACCGACATACCGATGATGATGATTTAATATTCCATGGAAAGTTCAATTTTTACAATGCCGGCGCTTCATCACTTGCCATTGGCGGCAACCTTCAATTTATCGATATGGGCAATGACGATACAACGGGAAAAGAACAAACTGCCGGTCAACTCTATCTTGCGGTAACTTATAGCAGTAAATTTTTCGGCATGCCTGCCCTCACTACTTTAGTCATTGGAAAAACTTTCACGGAAAACACAAATTCAGATATTGACTTCTCAATGGGTTTTGACCTGAACTTTCTGCCCCAGTACCTCAAAGGGTATGTTCACTGGATATCAGACTTTGCAAACTATTCTTACAGTATAGAAGCAAACGGTGCAAATGCCGGATACAGAGCCTGTTTTAATACTGGTTTTCGATTTGCTATATTAAAGGACAGTCGTTTCAAACTCAACATTGATCTTGTTATGACTGATGCTCTTGATGATGATAGAAGCTGGGCAGTGGGCGCTGCCTTTGGTTTTGCTTTCTAACACATCTCAAATATATTTCAACAAAAAAAGAAAGCCCGGCGTTAACGTCGGGCTTTCTTTTTTTATCTTTCACAAACAAGTAATTTATTTAAAAGTAAAACTCTTTATCGCCTTCATTAAAGACTCTCTATGGGCCTCGTAGTATTTCGTCTCTCCTGTGGTTTCAATCACACCGATATGTTTTTCTTTAACCAGCAATGTGACAGTATAAACAAACTCACGGCCAAAGTAATGATACGCATACTCACTGTGGCTTGCTTCTGCACCGGAAAGGGTTTTAAATTCTTTTCGAGCTGTCTCCTGGTAACCGCTTTTTTTCAAATGCCGTAACGCGGCGGTACGCCACATGGAAGCACTACCCTTTGATTCATTTTTTATCAGGCGGGCCCTGATGCGCACACCATCAGCGGCAATGGCACGGTACCAGTCGCTGTGAACTTTGTACTGGGAAAAATCAGCTGGCTGATCAACAGCAAAGCTCGTGCAGCCCCCGAAAAAAGCCAGCAGTGAAAGTACAATGATCCCCTTTACAGCTAATCCTTTCATTTCTGTTCCCATGATCTGATCATATTTTTTACGCCCAGTTTCTGCATCCAGTTAAACTGCTGCGGTATACTGAAACGCCGGCCCCGGCGTCCACGGTAGTACACTGAGACATCAACCAGGGAGGTCAGCTCTTCGTAATACCTGATCTGCCCTTTCAGCTTTTCAAGTTCAATCACCACCCGTCCTATCTCTCGTTCAATTTCAATGGTCTGGTGAAATTTTGATCCCGCAAAAAGTGCCGAGAGCTCTTTCAAAAGCTTATTTTTTGTTTCAAGCCTGGTATTCAGATCCATCAGTTTCGTGGTCAGGTCCTTGTGCTTGACCCGGGCATCAAGAATATAGGCCCCCTGTTCAAGAAGCTCTTTCAAGTTTCCAAGCCTGGCGGCAGGAACCTTAAGTTTCACCTGAGACCCGGAAAAATAACTGATATAGCCACCTGATTCAACTGCAAACCTGCGAAGCTCTTCGGTTTTGGCTTCAGAGTTACCCGGAGCCAGGTACCAGGTCATAACAGTGGCCCGCTTTCTTTCGGTACCGTAAAGAGCAACCACCGCAAGCAGCAGTGCCATCAATATCAGTGCTGGAATTCTTTTCATTTAACCCTCACTGTTTTGACAAAGCCGTGTATGCTGGTCTTAAGCTTATCAGCAGTTTTCATTTTATCATAAAGTATTTCTGTAATGCCAATATATTTTGCTCCCCTGGTAACATATACTTCATAGATACTCTTATCGAGGAGAGCAATCCTGAACCATTCAATACTCCCGAGAGAGCCGGCGGTAAACTTATACTTTCGGTTTTCCAGTTCAATTTTCAGGGCCTTTTTCCAAAACTCCAGGCTTCCCTTCGGTTCGTTCTTTACGGCACCAAGACGGATTCCCGCCCCTCCTCTTGGGAGGGTATAGAGCCAGACATTGCGCTTTCTATTAAAGAAGGCATATCGATTATTAAAAAATCCCCCCGGTGCTGAAGCTTCAATGTCGTCACCGTCATCGTATATACTTCGCCTTTCAGGTTTCAGGCCCGCTATCCAGTGAAAAGCTGAGGGAATATAGCCCCGTACCGTACCGGCAACCCGGGCCTTCAGGGTCAATACTATGGTAGAATATGATGCCTGGCGCTTCAGGTAATTCAGGCGCCGGGTCAGGGTTTCAATTTTTGCAGTAAGGCGTTCAATTTCACGAAGTATCTTTACCCGCTCTTCAACTTTTTTAGTCTTCTTTAAAAGCTCCCGCATTCTTTTAAGAACCATTCGGTGAGAATTGAGACGAAGGCGGGTATCCTGAAACTCCCGGGTAATGTCCCGGGCCCTGACTTCACGGCTCACCACTTCACCGAGCTTTTCGCAGGCCTTCAGGGCATCATTGAAACGGGCAACGGGAACGCGAATCTGTATGGTCGCCCGTCGCGATCTGTCCCGGGTAGAAGCGGATTCGAGGTAACCGCCGAATTTTTTTGCCAGCTCCCGTGCCTCTTTCAGGGCAACCGGTACACTCTCTACTGTGACAGTATAGTAACCGTGATAGATAACAATACGGGTTGTCGGTTTTGCCGGCTTTGGGCTTTCAGGCTTTTGGTCATCACTGCGGTCCCGCTTGCCGCCCCCGAAGCTTCGCTTTTTATAACTTCTCGATTCTTCTTTTTCACTGCTGGCGTCTTCATCAACAGAAGAGAGAAGTCCCTTGTTCTGGCCGCCCCCGCTGCTCCCTGAACGCATTGGTCTGCCGCCGCAGGAAACAACAAGAAGGATAATAAAAAGAAAAAAAAGGATTCCGAAAAAGGAAGTTGTATGTGCTGGTTGTTTTCTCATGATATTTTCCGCTCAGTGGATAGCTATAGCACAACGAAACGATGATGTCACGTATTTTTTTAATTAACTGAATCGATAAAACATCAATGCATCCCGGCGTTTATTTTCCGTATTTCTTCGGCCAGAGGGACTTCAAGCGTTCAAGAATCGCCTTCTCGCCCCCCTGCCCGGTGGGCCGGTAAAAGACCTGGTCTTTTACCTCGTCGGGAAGATACTGCTCATCGACAAAGTGCCCCGGAAAATCATGAGGATACTTATAGTCTTTGCCGTAGCCCATTTCCTTCATCAGGCCTGTGGGGGCGTTTCTGATATGAAGGGGTATCTGGTGTTCACCCTGAGCAATCCCCTTTGCGTCTTTGATGGCCCGGTATGAAGCGTTGCTCTTGGGGGCCGAAGCGAGAAAGGTGGCACACTGGGAAAGAATGATTTCAGCCTCGGGCATACCGATATTTTTCACCGCAGTAAAAGCTGAGACGGCAACATTGAGAGCTGTCGGCGCCGCGTTGCCGATATCCTCTGATGCGAAAATAACCAGGCGCCGGGCAAGGAAAAGAGGATCTTCTCCTGCGAGAATCATGCGGGCGAGGTAGTAGACCGCCGCATTGGGGTCACTTCCTCTCAATGATTTAATAAAGGCTGATATAGTATCGTAATGCTTGTCTCCCGCCTTGTCATAATAGATCACTGCATGCTTGACCGCTTCGGCAAGATTCTCTTCAGTGATTGTCTCTTTGTCAGAAAGAGACCAGGCGGTCTCAAGGATATTCAAAAGCCTCCTGGCGTCACCGCCCCCAAGCTTAAGGAGACGCTCCCGCACTCCTTCCCCGAAGGAAACTTTTTTGTCTTTAAAAAGTTCATCCTTTACAAGGGCCCCTTCAAGGATTGCGTCAAGATCTTCAGTTGCTAAAGGATTCAGGCGAATAACCCGGGACCGGGATAAAAGGGGAGAGATCACACTAAATGAAGGATTCTCTGTTGTAGCCCCGATGAGTATAATGTCTCCCGACTCAACAGCTCCCAGTACCGCGTCCTGCTGCGCCTTGTTGAAGCGATGAATCTCATCTAAAAACAAAAGAGTCTGATGGCCTTCGGCACGGTTATGCTTTCCCTTTTCGATAACCTTGCGCACATCAGCCACACCGGCGGATATTGCAGAGAGAAAATGAGCCTCCATACGGCAGCGCTCAGCAATTATGGTCGCCAGGGTTGTCTTTCCCGACCCCGGCTCACCCCAGAGAACCAGGGAAAAGGCATTGCCCTCGTCAATGATCTGCCGAATAATACGCCCTTCGCCCATCAGGTGTTCCTGGCCGATAAAATCTTCAGGGGTTACTGGACGGCACCGTTCAGCCAGGGGGGAGAGAGAATTCTTCTGTGTCATCATAATCTCCGCTTATTTAAAGTAAAAAAAAAGCGGCATTCTTCAATGCCGCTTCGGTACCAGACACGTTTATACAGAATTTCCCACTGAAGGCTCGAAAGCGCTTTCGCGCCTTCAGTGGGAAATTCTGCATTTTCGGATTATCTCCGCCGTGCTTTATTTTGCTGCTGCATTTCCGCGCGTCGAACTTTTTTGATTCTGCGTCGTTCCGCTTCATCTTTCTTTCTCTTTTTTTGTTCGCTCGGCTTTTCGAAATACCTTCTCTGCTTCAGTTCTTTAAAAATACCTTCATAGGCCATCTTCTTCTTAAGATTCTTGAAGGCCTTTTCGATATCGCCGTGAACTTCGACTTCTAAAGGTTTAGTCATGTACATCACATCCTTTAAATTATACAGGAGTAAATCTCCCGATTGGAGGTCAATACATGACACATGATATTTTTTGTCAAATTAAAAACCCCGTGAAAGGAAGTTGCCCCCGGGTGAACCATTTTAAGAATGTTATCTCAAAAAAGATTCGAAAAGTCCCTTCTCTGCCTCAAGGGCAGCAACATAGTAGAGGCGGCTCTTCCCGGGATCATAAATCTCAATCATCGGTACGGGCTTGTACTTTTTCTGCTTCATTAGAACGCTCAGCTTCGGATAAACCTTTATGGCCCCCATAATTATGGATAAACTTCCTTTCATGGGAAACTCAACTAAGAGCACACTTCCCGCAGGGACTTCCCCTACCCGGTACTTTTTTTCCAGCTCAGGAACCCGGGCCAGATCCTTTTCTTCCAGAAGGCATCCTGATACAGAGCGAAGCTTTTCCTCTTCAACATCACCCGGTTTATCATAAAAAATACCGATACCCCGCAGGGTCTCTACTTTTTCTTCCTTTGACAATGTCCGATAAATTTTATCCGCCACGTGCTTTGCGCCGCCGTAAGGCCCTACATGCTTTTCATAGACAAAGACCCAGGGGCCCTTTTTAATTTCCTGAATCTCAACGCCGGCAAAGAGTCCGTAATAAGCAAGGTAAACCGTAGACATGACAATAATTATAACTAACGCAGCGAGAATATTTTTCACCTTCATTGTACCCCCCGGCCCGAAGAGACATACAGGCCCTGTTTATGTTCACATTATATGCCACTCAGTATCCGCCGTCAATGGAGATTTGTTATAAAATACAATTGACGGTCACCCTTCGGATAGAGTATTCTGGAATGGTAAGAAGCCGCCGATGGCTTTTGTACCGGAACCTCCGGTTGAACACGTCAGATTATGGAGCGATACGATGAAAGAGACTGAAACCAGTGCTGTACCTGAAAAGAAAAAAAACAAGCTGATGGAAAACCTGAAACAGAAAAAAACTGCCCTGATACATTTCATTGAACGGGTTTCACGGGGTGAACCCCTTCAGGAAAAAGGGCTCTCGCGGCTCATCAAGACCATCAAGGTATTCATTGTCTCCACACGAAAGTTTAATGCTGACGAATGTGTCACCAAGGCCTCATCGCTCACCTACACGATTATTATTTCATTGATACCAACCCTGACGGTTGCCCTGATGATCTACCCGATGGTCACGGGGCTCGACAAGGGTAAAATATTTATCGAAATGAATAATTTTTTAAAGGAAGTCGCCCCGAACCTGAACACTGACATCCTGATAAACGCGGTACGCCTCCTGGTTGACAACGCGGGGAAAATTGCGGGAGTCAGCCTGGTAGTGGTCATCTTCTCAGCAACCGCCATGCTCCGGTCCCTGGAAAAATCCCTTAATGATATATGGAAGATAAAACGCCAGCGTCCCCTTTTTCTCAAAATTGTTTATTACTGGGCAGCCCTGACCCTGGGCCCTGTCATGCTGGTTGCCGGTACAACAGTTGCCGCCCAGGTTTCAGATTTCTTTTCTTCTCCCGACTTCAACTCCGTGCATATTGACAGCTCGAAGCGTCTCTGGATTGCGGGAGACAAAACAACTATCAAACTGAAAAAAAGCGGTAAAATGAGTTTTAACAATATCGGAGACAAAAATATAGATTTTGACAACCAGCGGGTTTACAAATACGACATTAAAGATAATTCATTTGAAAGGGAAGAAATAACCCTCGACGCGCTGACATTAAAGGGCACCCATTTCAGGGACATCCAGTTCATCGGTACCGACGGATGGGCGGTCGGAAGTAACGGTATCATTCTCCACACTACAAATGGAGGTGAACGATGGGATCTCAAAAAGTGGGGGAATATATCCTTTAATGACATTCACATGGTTTCAGAAATCCAGGGCTTTATCGCTGCCAATAACGGGGCCTTCTTAAAAACAGAAGACGGGGGCATCTCCTGGGAAGTCATGAGATGGGAAAACGCCCTCAATAACTTTAAGCGGATTACCTTTAAAGGAAACAATGGCATCGTTTCAGCAACCAAGGGAACCATTCTCCAGACCGATGACCGGGGAAAAACCTGGACTCTGAAAAAACTGAAAGAGGCCAAACGGGAATATGTAACCGACATCAACAACGCCTATTTCGGAACCGGTGACAAAGTCTGGCTTGCATGTGACGCCGGCCTCATTCTTTTCAGTGAGAACTCCGGGGCCACATGGAAACAGATTCGCTTTAAAAAATTCAATTACCATGATGTCTGGTTCAAGAACAGAAACACAGGCCTTGCTGTCGGTTCACGGGGCATGGTTATTACCACAAAAAACGGCGGCAGCAACTGGAAGGTCCAGAAACTTCCCACACCTAATATAAATGACCTGATTGTCTCCGGAACAACCTTCTGGGCGGCGGGAGACAGCGGCATGCTCATGGCATCAAATGACCAGGGACTCACCTGGAAGGGCACAGAAGGAAGAAGTTTTATCGGCATGGTTCTCAACTTTATCGCCCCCTTTATCATTATCTGGTTTCTCTTCTTTCTGTGCTACATTTCTCTTCCCAACACCAAGGTCCCTGTCAAGGGAGCGGCCATTGGAGCCGCCTTTACCGGTGCCGTATGGGTAATATTTATTCTCGCCTTTATCGTCTACACAAAGGCCTTTGCCCGGGGAACCTTTGCCATCTACGGGGCCCTGGCATCGATTCCGATCTTTCTTTTGATGGTCTACGCCTCTTCAGTAATTGTTCTCTACGGGGCTGAAGTTTCTTATACACTGATGCACCCTGAGACATACCGGGACCTTCACAACAAAGATATGGACCGGAACTCAATTCAAATTTATTACGGCATAGCCGTTCTGCACTTCATCTATGAAAAATTCGAAAAGGGAGAGGGTGCCACCTGGTTCAAGGAACTGCAGAAGGTCTGCAACCACCAGACCGGGCAGG
>Ga0209475_10000593_pt1 | contig 66357 bp, 62 predicted proteins | sample tdDd471_FD_187128 | JGI IMG/M metagenome (GOLD analysis project Ga0209475, IMG submission 187128) | Marine sediment microbial communities from the Atlantic coast under amendment with organic carbon and nitrate - tdDd47.1 (SPAdes)... | ecosystem: Environmental > Aquatic > Marine > Coastal >... | reverse complement strand
AGGAACAAGAGTCCGATAAATTATCTCAAACTTTTCTCTTTGGAAGGTACCTTCCAAAGAGAAAACCAAACGGAAGAAGAAAGAAAAATGTCTAATTTAGCATTGTCCTAAAAGGGGGAAGGCTACAAAAGGGGGAAGGCTACAGGAGGAGAAGGCAGCGTTGATGCCGTTTCGGATACGGGTTAGTGATTATTTGGAGAGGAATGCGAGTAAGGATGAGAGGGAGATGGGGTTGGATATTGGGGATTTTTTGGCGGTGAGGAGGTAATGGGGTGATGTGATGAGGAGAATCTCCTTCGCTAATGCTTACGCTTGCGCCGAAGCTTCAGCGTATGTGCACGGCGGTCAAGGGGGACGGAGTGACTTATGGATGAGGAATCATTGTTGCAATTGAGCATGTGAGCAATTGCGATGAGGAGATTATACAACCTCCGCTAAAGCTACGGTGTACAAGTGTGGTGAGCGGAAAATCAAAAATCAAATTTCATAAATCCTATATCGTATATCAAAAAAGAGATTTATGAACTACGATTGTTGATTTGGGATGTTTGATTTTATGGACTTACTATAGAATTAATTTTAGTTTGACCATTTGACTATTCAGACTATTAGAATATCGAAAATGGGGCTGGATATTGGGGATTTTTTGGCGGTGAGGAGGTAATGGGATGATGTGATGAGGCGAACCTCCTTCGATATTGCTTACTCTTGCGCCGAAGCTACATCACAGGTGCACGGCGGACATGAAGGGCGGTTAGGCGAGAAAATCAAAAATCATATTTCATATATCTTAAATCATAAATCAAAAAAAGGTGATCTATGAACTACGATTATTGATTTGGGATGTTTGATTTTATTGACTACGCTGGAGAGATTAATTATGGTTTCAGACCATTGGACTCTTTGACTTTCGTCTCACTTCCTAACATCCAACTTCTCATAAACCGAGTTATTACTAATAAACTCAGGTACGATTTGTTTCATCTTACCAACAAGTTCATATTCATTTGCCTCAACAATGAGTTCTGATAGGTCATCCAAATAGGAACATATTTGTTCATTTGTGAGTGTATTTACCTCAGCACGCATAATCTTTGGATGGTGAGTTGGGAGTGTGTTTTCTTTGTTGTTCAATAGTTCTTCATAAAGTTTTTCGCCAGGACGCAAACCCGACTCTTCAATCGAAATTTCATCTTCAGTAAAGCCGTAAAGTTTTATCATTTTGCGTGCCATATCATAGATACGTACCGGCTGCCCCATATCAAAGACAAATATATCAGCTCCATTGCCCATGGCACCTGCTTCAAGTACAAGATTACAGGCTTCCGGGATGGTCATGAAATATCTTGTTATATCTTTATGTGTAACAGTAATGGGTCCACCAGCTTCTATTTGTTTACGAAATAATGGAACAACTGAGCCATTTGAACCCAGAACATTACCAAAACGGGTTGTAACATACTTTGTACTGCCGTTCTGAAGGCTCTGAATATATATTTCTGCGATACGCTTCGAAGCTCCCATAATGTTTGTCGGATTAACCGCCTTATCGGTACTAACCATCACAAACTTTTCAACTCCATGTTTTTTTGACAAATCTGCTATTACCTTAGTCCCGAAAATATTTACCATCAATGCTTCATATGGATTTTCCTCCATTAACGGTACATGTTTATAGGCGGCAGCATGATAGATTATATCAGGTTTATAGATAGAAAAGATATTGTTCATTCTGAACTTATCCTTTACACTTGCTATAATAAACTCAACCTTGTTGTGATATTTTTTAAACTCTTTTGTATTTCTTATTTCAAACTGCAAATCATAAATAGGTGATTCAGCCTGATCAAGTACAATAAGCCTTTTTGGATTGTAGCTAAGTACCTGACGCGAAATCTCACACCCTATTGATCCGGCACCACCGGTTACCATTACAACCTTGTTGCTTATCTCTCTGTCAATGTTTTTATTATCAAGCTTTATGGTATCTCTTTCCAGTAACTCTTCAATCTTAACCCTGCGTAATTGTTGTGAGCTCAATTGTCCGTTAATCCAGTTATTAATTGGCGGCACAACCTTAACATCAAGATGCAGATCAAGTCCTGCTTCAACAATTTTCTTTTTCTTTTCAGGATGTATTCCCTGAATTGCAATAATTAATTGCTTAACTCGATGTCTCTCTATGTAGGAAGTTCTGAGGGCCCGGTATTGATTAACAACAGGAATTCCTTCAAGCCTTTTTTTTACTTTTGATGGATTATCATCAATGTAGGCTATAATATCATATCTATATGTCTTATCCTTAATTAAGGCATTTTTTGTAAGCATTCCTGCCGCTCCTGCCCCATAAATAATTATTGGTATTCTCTCTTTTGCATACTGTCTTGTTATTTGAATAAATAGTAGTTTGACAACTACTCTGGTTCCAACAAGAAAGAATAGTGAGAGTAAGAAATGAAGAACTATTACTGAATAAGGTATATAAAATACATTATGACCTTTGGAAAACTCAAGTACAAAATTGATAGCAAGCAATACACCCAGAGACATTCCAACCGCCTTTAGTATTCTAAAGACATCTGAAAGACCTGTATGACGAATAATACCCGAATATGATCCTGTAAACAAGAATGCCAATAAATATATAGCTGTAGTGCTAATTATCTGAATCTGAACATCGAATGGGTCAATTTGAAGGTAATTAAAATTAAACCTGACTAAATACGCTAGAATAAATGCACCAACTACAGTGACAATATCCATAACAAGCACAGTCCAACTGGATAAAAAATTACTTGAATAAGTATTAACCAGACGTCTAATCATTAACGTAAATTTTAATCATAGTACGAATATAGGGAAATTTTGTTTCATTGGTGAATGATGGGAGGCTAGAAATGTGATAAATGATCTAGGATTTATGATGTTTGATTGTTGATTTAATAAAAAATCTAAAATCACAAATCAATAATCGAAAATCACATATCCTAATGACTAACACCTTCTTTCTTAAAAAACGCAGAAGCAAAAGTTCGAAAGAATATTTCAATATCAAACCAAAGGCTTTTCCTATCCATATACTCTTTCTCAAGTTTTACTTTTTCTTCAAGAGATATTTCATCTCTACCATTTATCTGAGCCCATCCAGTTAATCCAGGCTTAAGTTTATCAACGCCTGCATCAATACGTAACCGCATTAAGTCATCCTGATTATATAAAGCTGGGCGTGGGCCTACAAAAACCATATCACCTTTAATAATATTTAGCAAGTTGGGTAGTTCATCTAAACTAAGTTTACGAATTAACTTACCAATTTTTAGTAGATATTGATCAGGATTTTCTAGTAAGTGAGTAGCAACATTTGGAGTATTCTTCTTCATACTTCTAAACTTATAAAGATTGAAGAATGAATAGTTTATTCCTACTCTTTTCTGGACGAAAAACACGGGAGTTCCATCATCGATAATTATTAGTAGGATTACTACTATGAATAATGGACTGAGGACTATTAGCATTAGGAGGGCGAGGGTTCTGTTGATCATTTATTAAGGTTGATATTGAGGTTAAGGATGAGAGTAAGGCTGAGAATAACAATCGACTTTAAATTGTCTTTAATGTAGTGATTTAAGAATCTTGTTCAATTCATGTATAAGTTCACTATAGTCGTTAATTAATTCAGCTACTATTTTATCATCAAAGTATCCAACCTTATTTCCATAAATTAGATGACTTTGAGTTTCAAAAGCTGATCCCCTGGCAATTATATAGAAGTTACTTTTGTCATTCTTAGTCTTTTTTCCATAAGCTTCAAAGATATTTCCATTGATACTATTAGCTGATCTTCTTATTTGTGAAGTGATTCCATAATCTTCAGATCGCGGAAGACTATTACTGATTTCAAATACAGTTTTAGAGTATTTAAGCGCATTTTGCCATACAGGCATATCTCTAAAACTACTATACATTTTTGCAAATTTCTGATCCTATTATATTCAAGCTGTTCAAATTTAGTCTTATCTCAGTCTTAACCTAAACCTAAACCTAAACCTTAATCTAAAGATTCCCAATCCAACCACATCCCCTCATCCCACCTCAATATCTCCTCCTCCTCTACTTCTCCAGAAGCATTAAAACCAATAACAATAGAATCCTCTTCTAGCGCCTTAAAACCATTTGCATAGCCTAGAGGAAGAAATACTATTTTACTTTCATTGGCATCAATCTTAATGTATTCTGCTTGCCACTCCTCTTCTGGCTGATCAAATTCCATTTTAACCCAAGCAATTATCCACGATCCTTTTATGGGATAATAATACTTCGACTCTTTTGTATGACCTTGCCATGCCCGTATTATTGATGTATCAGGATGGTGAATGGTATAAAATCTATTTACTCCCTCAAACTTGAAATCGTTGACGAAAGAAATGGTACCACGGTGATCTCTGTGGAGCCTCCATGAATTATTGTTGGCTTTGTGAATTTCATAGTAGTCTGTGACTTTAGCGAACTAAGGTACTTAAGCGATGTTTGAGAACTGCGTTACTTGAGAGGTTTATTTTATGGAACTTAATTTTCAGCTATATCAACGCCTTGCTTATTACTTCTCTTTTATTTTGCATTTTCGTTTAATTCGTAATCATCATATCTTCGCTCAATTCGCCACTTCGCTTAAGTCGTGTCTTCTCTTTAGTCTCTACATCTCTTTTTCTCTCATGTCTCCCCCCTAAAACTCTCCAATGTTCTCATCATTCCATCCCTTGAAGTAACCGGCATATTTTTAATCCCAAGAGCTTTTTTCAGTTTCTCGTTTGAAACCACATAGGATTCTGTTAATTTTTGAAGACGGTCTGTATTTAGGGGTAAATGCAAAATATCACCTACCTTTGCTAATGATTTTATCAGTTTCTGATTAATTTTCCAAATACTGGCTTTATTGCCAATCGACACTGAAATGAACTCAATAAGTTCATTGGTTGACAACGGTTTATCATCAGCAACTTGGTAAATACCGGACTCAATCTCTTTTTCTATTAGATTTTGTATTAGATAACTAATATTATCAATTGAGCAAAAGGAGCGTTTATTATCAAAAGAACCAAGTGGCCATGGTATGCCTTTGGAGGCAATTTTATATAATAAATTGAGGTTTCCCTTATTCCCTGGTCCATGTATCATGCAGGGACGAAGAATATAGACTTGTTTATTCTTGGGTAAGTTTTCAAGAATATAATTTTCTGCAGCGATTTTGCTTTCACCGTAAGGACCTATTGGTGATGGAAAGGTTTCTTCTGTCAGGAATTCTCCTTCAACAGTATCGACTGCAGCTTTGACAGAACTAAAGAATATAAACTTTTTCACCTTGGATTTTAAAAACCAATTATAAATCTTCTTTGTTAGCCCAGTATTTATATCGAAATAGGCCTCTGCATTGGTTTGGTTTTTTGTGTCATGGGCTTTACCGGCAAGATGAATGATTACATCTATTTCAAGAATTCTACTCAAATCATCCCATGCAAAAGTTTCTATAACGCCTTCCTTATCAGGTGAAATAATATCTAACCCATAAATGGAGTGCTGACTATTGAATTTCTTGACAAGGTTAGTTCCTATGAATCCGTGGACGCCTGTGATGAGAACTTTCATAGAAAGATACTATAAATTTAAAACCCGTACATTATTCCACTTAATAATAGTGTCTGCTTCTTCAACACTTACAAAATCAAAGTCGTTTAACAATTTTTGAAATTTTGAAAATGCTTTTGATAAGCCAACATAAGACTTAAACTTTCGCATTCTTGGTAGTGAATCAATTACTGGCTGATCTGGATCAAAATCACGGGGATGAAAATATGTCATTAGATAAGATGAGTTAGACGCCCAATGTTTTATTAATCCATAAGGGAAAAAACGGAAAAAACCACCACCAGAATACACCAACTTTTTACCCATAACTGATTGTACACTGACAGGAAATTCTTTTAGCTGCTTACCATTCGGCAAATTTAAAATGGCAGGTTCTACCTGACCATAACTCGCGAACCCTCCATAATCGTGGGCTGCAGGGAAAATTGAACAATCGTATTCGAAACCCAACTCGGTAAGTACCTCGAAGGCCCAGGTATTTTTTTCGGTAATGGAAAAGCCTGGAGCACGAAATGCATTTATGGGTTCTCCAATAGCTTCTTCTATTACTTTTTTTGCTTTTCCAGTATCTTTTTTAAAACCATCCCTATCAAACCTAAACGACAACTCATGCTGATAAGAATGGCAACCAATGTGATGGCCATGGCTATGTATCCTTTGGATTACATGTGGGTGCTTTTCGGCAAGCCACCCCAAACAAAAAAAAGTTGCTTTTAAACCTCTTCTTTCCAATTCGTCAAGAATACGCCCTACCCCTTCATATATGCGTACTTCATACTTATCCCAGTTAAAATCAGGGGTGATAAAGTCGCAGTTGTACCAGTCTTCTATGTCGAATGTTAGAATATTCATAATTTAAAACACATCATAATCACCAAATGTTAATTTCCAATTATTCAAATCAAAAAGTAACTCAGAATCTGAAAAATCTTTATTAAGCTTAACAATAAAATGTATCTTTTGTGGAAGAATTTTTTGCGGAACACTAAAAAAACCATTACTTTTTAATAGACCATATTCATTTGTTCTATTATGTAAAGTAGCAATAAAGTCTAGATTACTTTTTTTAAAAACTTGCTTTACAAAGTTCAACAATTTCTTTCCAACATACTTATTATTATCAATAACAAGTAAATCCATTACTAACCCAACGTTGAACCCCCACACATTTTCAGCCTTTACAATTATTAACCCTTTGATATTATTATTTTCTTCTAAATAAAAAAGTCTATATTTTCTTGTTGGAATCTCGTTATATCTCCAATTAAGGAAAGTAAAGTCTTTTAATGTTGATAATGTATATTGTTTACTTATGGAATCCCAAAACTCACTGTATTTATCCTTAAGCTTTTTATTGTTAAAGATAAATTCAGATATATTATTATTTTTAATGTCAGCAGAGTTTATATTAATACTACCACCATGCTTTTTCCTGTTCTTATTGAAAATCGAAAAGAAAATTTTGCCATATTTAAGTGGCTTGATCAACAGTGGAATATCACCCAAATGTTTAAAGTCTAATTTACGAACAAATCCAGGATAGGATTGTGGATTTGGAAACCCAATGGTAAAAAGAGCATTGTTAATTGTGCAATCTTTATAGGTTTCCTTTGCCATTTTTGTAAATAGTCCTTTTCCCTGAAACTTTGGGCTTGTCAGAGTATTAAGTGATAAGGTACCTATTATGGTTTTTGATTGTACTATAAACTTTATTGGAAGCACAAGATATTGACCTGCTAATTCATTTTCCTTTGTTTCTCTAGAAACAAACAGAAAAGGTTTCCCTGTAGGGTTATTCAAATACTGCCAGGTAAGATAATCTTTGCTTATTATATCACCTTCATTATAATATGTTTTTGATAGATTAATTAGTTCCTCTAAATTAGCGCAATTGTTTTTTTCAATTTGAAATTCATCTTGATTATCCATATCCAATTTATATAAGTGTTAATTACTAAAATTTACTGCCCCTCCAAAACTACAATATTAATAATAAAGAATTATCCTAACTATCCATGTAATAGAAGTTGATGTAGCCTTCACTAAAAGGGGGAAGGCTACATTTGTACTATTTCAAATGGAGTACTGAGTCTGAGCCCTACTTTGATAGTGAGGAGCTAAGTCAATCATAACAAATTCAAAAACAGACCAATAACTAATTAATCAAAAAGTAACAGGCTTTGCTTATAGCGTCAAAATTATTATTCTCAAGTTTTTATCATGCAATTCAATCAATTGACAGGTAATTTTATAAAACCTTTTATTGTCCCGTTTTTCTTTTTTCTTGTTAGTAATAGAGCACAATACACTCTTAAACAAAGATGGTATTATTTTTAATTGACATCACATAAAGGTTTCGATTCCAACATGGAATAATTTTAGATTGAACAACTTATCAAATTTGCTCATTACATATTTAATTAGATACTTGACTCAATTATTCTAACCATTCTATCTATCAAAAATTCAGGAGGGAATTGAGAATTTGCAATCGTTAGATTCTGATTACCAATGCTCATCCTTTCCTTTGAAGAGAGAGAAGCGAATTCCTTTAATTTATCAACAAGTTTATCAACCTCATCATGATTAACACTAATATTACCTTTCGTTTCTGCGATAATATCAGTAACATGAGATGGATTTGGCCCAATATATAAAATAGGTTTACCTATGAACATTGCACCATATATTTTGTTAGGGTGTGAATATCCAACATATTCATTGCCTAATATAACTACCTGAATATCTGATGCACCTAAAGATAAATGTATTTTCTCTCTGGGTTGATAAGGTAATATAATCACGTTGTCTAACTCATTCTTAGTTTTATTTTCAACTACATCTTTTAAGCGAATACCTGACCCTATGTGAACAAATAAAAACCTTTGATCATTTTTTAGTTTTGTTTCTACTTCAATTAATGTATCTAATGAGTGACCAACAGCATGATTTCCTGAATACATTACTACAATACGGTCATGAAAATTATTCTCTATACGAAATGGATTATTAAGCCTTAATCCCTCATATACTTGATTCATAACAGGCCAAACAGGAACAGAAAAAACATTATCTCTAACACCAATTCTTCTATTAACATGTTCTGTCATATATTTGTCAAGAGTCACTATCGTATCTGCATTTTTAAAAATATAATCTCCTTTATTTTGCAGAAAACGAGCTGTTTTGCTTTGTGAATTTATATAACCTGCAATAATTGATAATTCAGGCTGTAAATCCATAGTCCAGTATAAAAACTTTATTTTTTTCAATAAGGCTATCTTAATACCAACAAAAGATAAAAGTGGTGGTGAAGTTAAACCAATAATAAGGTCACAAGATTTCTTATTGATAAATAACATTTTTAAGGCTATCAAAAAGTTGAAAGAAATAAAATCTGTTATTCTACCAATTTTCTTCTTCTTCCCAAATGATGTATTTAAAATGCGTTTTATAATAACACCATTTCTTTTGTCCTTTTTACCATAGTGAATAGTTGTATTTTCATAATTATTCCTACTGGTAAATACAGTAACATCATGCCCCTTTTTAGCAAGTGCTTCTAATAAATCTGATAAATGTTGTGAAACTGAGGCTGTATCAGGCCAATATACTTGTGATATAACTAAAATTTTCATGTAAAAAATGGCGGCCATTAACGACCGCCTTTAAAATTAGTTTATAAATTATTCTTTACTTGTTCTTCTATCCATTGGTAGGTTTTTTCCATTCCTTTTATCAATGGATAATCTGGTTCCCATCCTAATTTTTCTTTAATGAGCCTGTTATCAGAGTTACGACCACGAACACCTAATGGTCCAGGAATATGTTCAATTGACATTTTTTTACCTGCTATATCCATAGCCATTTTTGCTAATCCATTAATTGAAATCATTTCTTCTGAACCAATATTAACAGGACCAACAAAATCATCTTGCATCATCAATCTACGAACACCCTCTAAACATTCATCAATATACAAGAAAGAACGTGTTTGCTCACCATCTCCCCACATTGGAATTATATCTCCATCTTGTGCTTGTGCAACCTTTCTACAAAAAGCAGCAGGAGCTTTTTCTTTTCCTCCATCCCAAGTACCTAGAGGTCCAAATATATTATGGAATCTTGCAATACGAACATCCATACCCTTATTTCTAGAATAAGCTAAATACAGTCTCTCACTAAAAAGTTTTTCCCATCCATACTCACTATCAGGATTAGCAGGATATGCTGAATCTTCGGATGTCATCGGGTTCTCCGGGTCTAATTGATTATGTTCTGGATACATACAAGCAGAAGAGGAATAAAATATTTTTCTAGAATTTCTCTTCCAGGCAACATCAAGAATATTCATATTTATTAAACCGGAGTTATGCATTATATCAGCATCATTTTCACCAGTAAAAACAAAACCAGCACCACCCATATCTGCAGCTAGTTGATATATCTCATCAAATTTCTGATCAATAGACCGTTGACAAACAGCGTAATCCCTTAAGTCGCCAATAACAAAATCATCAGCGGCTGTTTCATCATACTCTGGATATTTTAGGTCTACACCTCTTACCCAATATCCTTCCTTTTTTAATCTTTTTACTAAATGACTGCCGATAAAACCTCCGGCACCACATACTAACGCTCTTTTCATAATGTGAATTTTTAATTGTTTTATATATTTTATTTTTTAATAATTATAAATATATTGTCATTTGATTTTTAACCATTTTAATGTTTCTCTAATACCTTGTATTCTTGAGTAAGGAAGATTAGGGGCAATCTCCTTTGTTTTTGATAGATCTATAATATTATCTGTAGTCATATTTTTTAAACGAAACGATGTCATAGGAAACTTAATTCCTATAGTTATTAATAAGTCTCCTACAAAAGCAGCCAATTTTATTAATGAAAAAGGTATAACTTTTATTGATATTTTTAACTCTGAAGCAATTTCATTAGCCCAATTGTAAATATTAGTGGGCTCATACTCCCCTAAATAAAATACTTTCCCTTGAATCTTATTATTTGGGGTTTCTAAAATAGTATCTAATTGGTATATAATATTCTTAATATACCCATAAGTTTTTGAGCAAGACTTATTCCCAAAGTGAAAGTATCTCTTATTGATAATCATATTAAAGAATCTGTGATATGGTTCTCTAAACCAAGGCCCCCATATTGAGGTTGGCCTTACAATAACCCACTCAAAAGGGATTTCATGATCATTTTTTATAATTAACTCTCCTTGTTTCTTGCTTTCTCCATATACATTTACTGTATTGTAATCATTATCATTCATTGGCATTCTACCTGAACATACTAATTGACTTGATGCAAATATTACTCTTTTTATTTTTTTACTCTTTTTCAAAGAATCTAAAATGTTTTGAACACCTATTATATTTGCGTTGTAATCTTCAATGATTTTTCCATCCAAATCAGTTCTTGCAGCTAAATGAACGACATAGTCAGCACCAAATTCTAATATACATTTTTCTAATATTTCATATTTGGTAATGTCAACATTACTCCAGTATTTCAGATGCGCCTTATTTTGAGGAGGATTAAAGTCTATATTAAGTACTTCATACCTCTTATCAAGAAAAAATTGCAATAAATTGGTCCCGATAAAACCTGAGGCACCAGTGATTAGTATTTTAAGTCTTTTCATTTGCCAAAATTTATATATTCAGAAATCGAATGATTGATATAATTTGCAGAAAAATTACTTTGTAATCTACGTTTATTATCAATATCTGTATCATATTGATTAATTATTTGAACGAAGTCATCTATATTATTTGCAATTAACATGTACTCTGAAAACTCCAATGGAACCCCCTCAAATGCAATTTCTGTCCCAATTACTGTAGTCCCTAATGCTAATGATTCTATTACTTTCACCTTTACACCAGCTCCATGAAAGATTGGGGCAATTAATGCTTTAGATTCAGATATAATCTGAGAAGGTTCCGGAACAAAACCTAAATATTTAGTATTATTAAGTTTAGAAATATTCCTAATGATTGAATCTTTAAGACCTCCTCCGATTATGGTAATTTCGATGCTATCATTCAATTTTGGCTGAATGTATTCAAGAAACCAAAGTAATCCCTCCAGATTATCATTCCTTTTCCAAGATCCAAATAAAACAATTCTATTAAACAAATTATTAATTTTATAACTAGTGGGTATTTCTAAATAAAAACTTGTTATAATACTATGTATATTATACTTGTGAAGTAAAATATCAGAATCTTTCTTGCTAAATGTAAAAACTTTTGAATTAATTTGTCTTCTTAATATACCTGCTTCAGATAATGCACAAAAATATGAAATCATACGTGATGATTTTCTTTGATAACGCTGTAAGATAATATCATGTGACATTAGAATTTTTTTAGTATTTGGGAAAAAAATTCCATAAATAAATAATTGTGAATAGTCTATATAAATGTAATCATACTCTCCTTTTCGCACATATTTATTAATGATTAACAAATAATAAATATTGAATCTACTAGAAAAGAAAGGGAAACAAAAAGGTATCATTAATATGTTAAAAAACTTAATTAGTTTTTTAACATAAAAAACTCTCAGTAAAGTTGTATTTATTTTAGGTAATTCAAAATCAGCTTTTTTGTTTAAAAACATAATTAAATCAACTTTATTATTTTTACTCAAATCACGTAATAATAACCTCGTGAAGTTTTGACCACCAGTTCTTTTACTTGGTTCAAAAGGTGTAATAAATAGTATCTTTTTCATTGGTCATTTTTAACTATATTCCTCAATCGCTTGTTTCAAAAATACTTAATCTGTAATTCCAATTAATAACTTGTGAATTATTTTATTTATCAACATATTTTTTCTTTAGCATAATTAAATTTCTTACAGCAGCACTTCCCTGTCTCTCTACGCTTTCAAAAGTTCGAGAACCAATATGTGGAGTAATAAAAACATTATCAAACTTTAGGAGTTCTTCATCTTTATTCATTGGCTCATCCCACATAACATCAGTAAGATAACCACAGATCTCTTTTTTTTCTAATACATCTAACAAAGCTATTTTATCTACTAAGCCTGCCCTTGCAGTATTAATTATCAATGGTTTATTTTTCATCTGCTCAAATATTTCTACAGAAATGATTCCCTCTGTTTCATCGTTCAATGGCATATGAAGAGATATAACATCAGCATGTTTTACAGCATTTACTAAACTATCAGAATAGTGTAAGTTATATTTCTTGATATATTCTATATCTGGAAAAACATCAAATACTATTACTTTTAACCCCAAAGCTACCATTCGCTTAGCTAATTCTTTTCCTATTTTTCCAAGACCCAATATTGCTATTGTTTTTTCATATAATTCATGACCTGTGATACGTTCCCAATTTCCACTTTTCGTTTGATTAAACTCGTAAAATAAATTTCTATAAAAAGAAAAAACTAAAGCTAAGACATGCTCTGCAACAGTTACCTGGTTTACACCAGGAGTATTTGTTACAGGAATATCTAATTGCTTTGCAGCTTCTAAATTTATCTTATCTAACCCTATCCCATACTTTGAAATAATTTTTAATTTCCCTTCTTTTCCTAGCTTTAATACATTAAAAGTAATTTCATCGTCACCACAAATTAAAGCATCATAGTTAGCAATTACCTCTAATAATTTTGCTTCCTTTAAAGGTCCTCGAATTTTCTCAATGATTACTCCTGTTTCTGCCAATAAATCTTGGTGTTTACCTGGAGTATCCATAAAAGAAGTTGATGTTAAAAGAATTTTCATAATCGTTGAGTATTTATTGTTTCTAATATCGAATCAAACTCTGTAAAATCAGATAAACTAAAGCCTTTATAATCTTTAAAAAGCTTTTTATTTGCATTATTCCATCTTAATAAAAAACAAAGCCTATTTTGTTGGGCAGCCTTATAATCAGTTATAGCATCACCTATAAACAAAGTTTCCTCTGCTTTGTATTTATACTTATTTAGTATACTCTGGCAAATAAATATTTTATTATTAGGTGATCCATAGATATCTATAAAATATTTATCCATGCCTTTCGCCTTAACAATAGTCTTAGATTCTTCTGTTGGTGTACCTGTCACTATAAAAAAGTTGATCTTGTCATAATAAGATTCCAGTGTTTCACGAATATTTTTAACTTCTTTCGCATTAATTACTCCTTTTGTTACAAGATTTGAAAACTTATTTGCAAGGGTTGTTACTTCTTGATCACTTATCGATATTCCTAAATAGTTATTATGAAAATGTTTGAACTTTTCAAACCTTGACATTCCACCATTTGCCAAATGATAATCTTTGACTTTTTCTGCAATATCTTTTCCAAATGATACATATAAATTATAAAACGCATCTGATTTCACATCTAAGGATTCTGCTATAACACCATCAAAATCCCAAAAAATATTCTTTATCATTTTCTTATATATTTATTTCAGCAATTATTGAAACTAGAGCAGCTTCTAATTTATCAATTCTCAAAGGAGAAATTACAATACTATTTATTTTATTATAAGATTTTAATTCAGTAAAATCTACATCTTCTATAGGCAATATATCATATTTAAAGAATTCTTTATGAACTACTCTTCCTAAATGCCTATGTTTGTAGGATGTTAATGAAAGCTGATCAAATCCTATCATTCTTAGTTTTGGAAAATTCAATCTCAAAAATTCAGCTACTCCATTATCAAAGCCAATACTTTCTCTCCAATATAAATCAGCATTCCTAAATTTTGAATAAAGTGTATCTATAAATAGGATCTCAGCATTTCTATCTTCTTCCTTGAGGAACTTTAAATCTTCAACACCAATTAAGCAGTTAGTTACCTGACTATAAGGAATCCTAGCAAGGATTACATTATTTGCAACAAAGAAAGAAGCAGGGTAATCATTAATACTTTTCCCATTAGGTAAAGAATGGTATGGAAAATCAATATGTGTTCCATAATGAGAGTTAATCAAAAATCTAGAAGTATTACTAGATGAGCCTGATTCTATAGTTGATATAAACTCATATTTGATACGCTCACCATTTCTGTATGCAGGATATTTATCAGATATCTTATGTGATAAAAAAACGTATTTATTCACTTTCTATTTCTTTATAAACATTTTTAATGCATTCCAATATACCTTGCCCTATATCGATATACGTATTACCAACTAATTTACGTGACATATTAGCTTGCAAAGCGTAAGGAGAATATTTATAATGATTAGTGTTTTCATCAGCTTTCAATTGAATTTCAAAATTATGACCTAAAATCTCTTTAATCATTTCAAAGAGTTCAGCTCTTTTCATTCTTTCAACTCCAGTAAGAATGAGATACTGTCCCTCATATTTCTCACTATCAATAACATCTGCCGCCATTCTAGCTACATCTGATGCATGAATGTACTCTCTAACCTCTTCTCCATCACCAGAATTAGCAATACTCTTTTGCAGAATAATCTCTCTAACTAAATTATATATATAATTATTATCAAAATTTCTCTCACTATAAATAGAACCATAACGCAATATAGAATATGCTAATCCATATTTAATTTTATACTCTTTTATTATTTTTTCTGAAGATAATTTTGAAATCCCATAAAATGAACCTTTATCATTCATAGCATAAGCACTAGAGCCATATATATATCTTTTGATCTTTTTCTCCTTTATTACTTCAAGTATATTAACATTACCCATAATATTAAGCCTTATCGTGTCTAATGGATTAGATACAGCTTCATCTAAATTAGCAAAACCTGCTAGATTATAAACATAATCAATATCATCTGAGAATACTGAATTTATTTGTTCTATCGAATTAATATCACAGCTGACAAACTTAGCAACATTGGGGTATTTAGGGGAATGGATATCTGCTACAATTACATTATGACCACGAGATAGTAATTCCTCTGTTAAATATGAACCGATAAAGCCAGCTCCTCCAAATACAATTATATTATTCATACCTACATATTTTGTTTTAATAATGCCATTTGTTCCCTAGCCTTATCACCAAGATAATAGAAGTCTAAACTAAATGCGAGGAAAGTATAACCTGCTTTTATTTTGTCTAACATTTCCTGATAATTCGAGTTAATCACATGAAATCCCAACGGCTTATTTAATGCTTTACAACTGATTTCCACTTTATCAATTGCTTCTTTAACTTCCATTCTATGATACTCTCCTGGCATTCCCATAGAAGCTGACATATCAAAAGGCCCTACAATAGTACCATCTATACCTTCTGTTAAAATAATTTCATCTATATTATGAACCGATTCAATATGCTCTATTTGAGCTATAATTATAGTCCCATCTTTTTGCCACTCTTTATATTCATTAAATCCTATTCCATATTTCTGGGCACGAGCTAATCCAACTCCTCTTTTACCCATTGGCGGATATTTGACATAATCAACAGCTTGTATAGCATCTTCTACCGTCCGCACCATAGGTATAATAACTCCATCGGCCCCCGCATCCATAACTCGTTTTATCACAACCTCCTCATTTTTACTCACTCTCACAAGTGCTTTCATTCCATTAGCTTGAATTACACTGATTAATTCTTGAGCTTTTGTTATATTTATTGCAGAATGCTCCAAATCAATTGTAAGCCATTCAAAGCCTGCTGAAGCCATTATTTCAACTATTGATTGATGACCAATTGTTATCCAAGAGCCAAAAGTTGGAACATTATTTTGTAATTTTTCCTTTAGTGTCATTATATGCATGTTTTAATTGTTATTTTCTTAATAAAACTTAACCTTCAACAAAGTTTCGAAGAATTGGTAACAAAATAGTAAAATTTTGTTTCTTATATCAAAAAGGCAACCGCTTTAGTTAGTAAAAATACATCGCCAACTCTTTTTCTTCAGAATAATGATTCTTACTTAAATACTTCTTACATTTACTAAAAAATCCTTGAAGACTAAAAAAAGCATATTGAATACTATTATTTCAAATGTACACTATATCGTCTGCATAAATGTACAAGTAATTACTATGATATATAACAATCACCTAAACTAATTTCTAATAAGTTGAATTCCAAACTAACATTAAATTTTACATCTATTTATTATAAGTAAACATCTTAATTATTATTAGATAAATCTTTTTAAAAGACAATATTCCTAAGAGTATTGATTATCTTTAAATTTTGCTAAAGTTTCAGCCAGAACAAAATCTTCCTGGTTATCAATATCAATTGCTTCAAGAGGATCCATACTAAATAAAAAAGGATTCAAACCTATTCTTTTATTATCTGCATTCTTAAAAGAATCTTTGGAGAATATATACAGATTAGAATTCTCTTCGTATATCGGAGACAAATCTTGTGTTCTAATCAACTCATCTGGATTATGATTTATTGCTCTACCATCTTTCCAATAAAACCTAGACTGAAATTTCGTTACACTAAATAAGGAATCATAACAATTTTCACTTTCAATAAAAAACTTATTAATCGCAATTTCGATTGTTCTATACGACAAAAGAGGATTTGTCGAATGTGTTTGCATAAAATGGTTACAATCAGATATTTTATTTATGTCATAATCTATAATATCATTCATAGAAATAAAATCTCCTTGTATTTCTTCAGGTCTCCAGTGAATTAGTACCTTGTCAAAATATTTTAATGCATTATTCGCAATAATCTCACTATCTGTGTTAATAACTATTCTTGATACTAAATCACACTGTTGCAATTGCGACATAATAGCGTGGTACAAAGGTTTACCATTAAATAATTTCATATTCTTATTAGGAACTCTTTCAGAATGTCCTTTCATAGGTAGTAATACAGTTATTTCTTTTGCTTTCAAATCATTTATTTTTGTTGATTTCTATTTTTATAGCTTCTAATGATTGAATGACTGAGTACAAATAGTATCTCATTCATATAATTTTCTTCATTTAGCACTCCGCTTATCAAAGCAAATTCACATTTCACTCTTACTTATATTACTCACAACCAAAATATCTCAACATGTTTCTCAGTTGCTTCATTGTAAAAGAGATAGATTTTTTACCTACCGCAATAAAAGCCATTAGGTTTCATAGAAAATTGTTTCACCATCAGTTAAGAATTTAATAATAAGCTCTTTGTTCAATTAATTAGGACTTCATAGATGATTATATCCATGACTAACGATTTGTTATGTAAAAAAATAAGGTAATTTTCTTGATTATCAATAGTATTTGGTTCCAATATCTCGATTAAATCATCAAGAATTAATTTATTAAGTTAATTAATTACAAATAATTTTCATTTTAGGATTAATAATAATGTAAATACTAAATTTCATCCTTTTCACGTTGAATAAAATAATATTTATCATCATATGGGCCGATAGGGATATGTGAAAAAACAATAGAATTATCTGTACTTAACAACTCTTTTGAATACTCCATACTAGTATAAAAGTCAAACAAGTTTTTTATTTGTTTCTTGTCGTGTATAAACATATTAATTGATTCAAATTCTTCAACTGAAGCATATTTTGAATTTGTTTTCAAACAATTATCAAAAAGTATTCTTACATCTTCATTCTTAAATGTAAAAAACGATTTAAAAGGCTTCTTCTCAAAACAAAGTAACTTACTGTCATATCCAGCATTGATAATATTAATATTTAAATCAGATTGGGTTTTGGATAATTTATTCAAATTATTCTTCATATTTTGAACTACTTCATTCTCTGGCTGATGATATTTACGATTTTCACCGAAATATCTTGGGTCAAAATGATTTGGATCATCATCTGATAAAGATTCAATGTTTATTCCCTTTAGTGTTTTTGCAGTAGTGTGAATTTTATAATTCATATCTACACCAATCATTACAATATCATTAAACCCCATGTGTTTTAATATTTGTAACCCAGTATAAATCACTGTTCCACCTGTTGAGAAAAAGGGAGCTTTGCATGAAAATTCTCCGAAAGTGTGAAAAAACCAATATATTTTACTATTTATTATTTTATTTTTAAAAACTTTCCCGTTTAAATGTACACCTGGTAGAAAAACATACTCTGATTCTTTTGCTATAGATCCTATTTCTTCTACCATATCTCCTATAACTAGATCATCATCAATTAAATAAAAAGAAGGAGTCCAATTTAACCTTTCATACATCAAATTAAACCTATTAACACATAAAGTATATTCATTCTTTAAATAATAAAGTTCAGTTTTATTTATACTTGGTCCATTTCCTATTATAAATGCTCTCTCTCCTTTATATTTATTTTTTAATTTATTCCATTGAGATGCATTTCTTCGATCATTATAAATTAATATTTTTAATAAATTAATTATATTTCTTATCGAACGATTAATTAGGCTTATTATACCATCATCTTTTATTACTTCAAGTATTTTCCTTATATATCTTTTCATTTCAAAAATATTTTAATAATTCATAATTTATTAGAAACTAAATCACAAACTTAATGCCTTTATTTTGATAATACTTCATCCATCATACTCCTCAATTCAACATAATCTATAATTCCAATAATTTTCTCATTGTACAAATTACCTGTTTCGTATTCTCTCTGCTAATTTAAAAAGAACCATACTTAAAAGAGAATTATTGTTTAATTGTAAGCGATTTAGGAAAATTATTGTATTTAACCCCCAAATGTTTCTATAATAGTAAATCTTGGAGGTATTACCTTTTATATATTTCTTTGCAAAATTCTTTATCGCCCTAGAATGTTCTTCTGTTCTATAAGGTTTACCTTTTTTCGTAACAGAACTAGATGATTTTCTATACTTTACAGTTGTCATACTCAACAAATGTATTTTATAACCGCTTTTAGTTGCTTTTATAAAAAATGGCCAATCTTCCACCAACCGCATTGTTTCATCATATCCCCCAATATTCTCCATTACTTTATTACTTAAAAATATTGAAGGCGAGATAATATGAAAACTCCTTAAAAGTAAGTGATACTGATCAATTGCTGTAATTCCATCTCTAAATAGTGGTAATTCATTTAACCTTGCTTTAGTTAAAAATGATTCTTTACTAAAAGAATCCTGATATAAATCACAATATGATTGAACTACATCTATATTCTTATTTTTGATCACATAATTAATGTTTAACTCAATGCAATCCGGTAATAAAGCATCATCTCCAGCAATTAGTTTTAACCATTTACCGTTAGCTGCCTTCACTCCTCTATTACAATTTGCTGCTATTCCTGTATTTTTGCTTGATGGTATTACCAGAGTTCTGACAAATCGTGAATGTCTATTCAGTAACCATTCTTTACAAATTGCAACAGTATCATCATTAGAGAAATCATCGCTAACTATTAACTCAATGTTAATATAAGTTTGCTCTAGTGAACTTTGCAGTGTCTCGAGAACATATTTTGATGAATTATAAGTGATTACTATAATTGAAACCAGAGGGGTTTGGCTGTTTTCCACATCCATATTAATTTAAACTATTAAACTTTATGATATCTCTTAAATAATGTTCTAAAACTAATTCATTCATCTAATTATGTATATTAATAAACTCAAAAGATGCGTCTAATACATGTCAAAGAAATAAAAACTTGGGTTTTATATAAACCTTGTAAGCAATTATCCACTATTAATTAACAATAATTGAATTGATGAAATGCTTTGTTGCTTCCCATTTTTTGGACAATTCTGAATAAGACACTTTTCTTTTCTTCAAACCAAGAAACAAACTCAAACTTGTATTATATTTCATAAGTTAAAAAATTAAATAAATAATAGAGTTTATTATAAATGATATCTCAATCCGGTAAATCCAAAAATATTATCCTGTGATATTTAATATCAATACAATAATAATGACAATTACCTCATACGCAAAAAAAAGTCTTTAGTCACCATTTTCATTCAAGGTTTATATGCAATAATCTTAAATCATTTTCTGATTTTTTGATTTATTGCGTAGATATGATCCAGAGTGATCATAATCTTTATATGCTAATCCTGCTACAGGGCTTAAAATTAAAAAAACATAAAAATAGCTCGTTATGTATGGTCTCTGATAAATAATAGCAAACAATATCAATAGATAAACAAAAAACTCTTTTGTTAATCGGAGAAACCAAAAAGCTCGTATAATTAATAAGGATATGAATAATAAAAAGAAAATAAATCCGTAACTCGCAATTAGATCCTTATAGGAAGACCCACCATAGTTGAATTCACGCGCCTTTTCTTTTCCAATTCCAAAATAATAATCGTCAGTTTTGCTAAACCTATTATACCATTGGTCATACCCATCAATTGTTCTATTATCTCCACTTATTGTACCCCCATAAAGAGCAAACCGGTTTAGAACAAGGGTGTTAAAAACCTCGTTTTCACTTAAATAGGTAGATATGCTTATTGCTAGTATTAATAGAATAATTTTTACCTTTGGTTTAACCAAAAACAACACGTACCCAAAAAGGACACCATAAAAGACTATAGAAAATGACAATATCCCAGCAATAAAAATCGGGATATTAACTCTATCCTTTAAGTTGAATCTATTTGTTAAAAGGATAATTGTAGATGTTGTCCCAATAACCCCAGGTTCATCCGTGAACCCATAAAATCGAGGCAAAAAAAGTTGCATAGAACGTTCATGAACTAAAAATGGATATTGAATATAGCTATAAATTTTATTCGAGTTATGTGGTTCAATAACTGAATGTGGTAAATCAATCCTAAAAACAAAAACCAGAATAAATACAACTATGGACGGCACTAATAAAAATGAATATATATGTATAAATGCTTTAAATACACTATATAAATAATCTACTGATAATAAGAATATTGAAGGAATAAGCAAGATTGAAACATATCCAAAAAATGTCATTTTAATATTAAACAAAGTATAAATATATAGCAATCCAAAGAAGACAAAAAACAATATCAGTCGTGGATTACTATTTAATTGCTTTATTGTTATCAAAACACATATTGTAAGAAAATAAAGAATAGAAATCGAATTCCATACGAAATAAGGAGGAATGAGTAAAAAAACAGAAAAAGCAAATATATAGTGTTCTACTACTTTGCTATTCAGCCTTATCCTCTTTATGTTAGTTAAAATCGAACTTCTCATTTTAATCAATATCGTAAAATTAATTATTATTTAGTAAACTAAAATCATTTTTGATGCATCAAGATCCATTATTAAACATGCAGGTATACTTAAAACTTCCTTGCTAAATTGCTCGGTAACGGGTAAACTTATCACAATCAAACTATTGTATTCATTTTTTTATATAGGAGAAATATGATAATGAATTCAGAGTCTGGAATAATCTATATTTACTCCACTTTTCGATAATTGGTTATAAAATCTCTATGATTTATTTTTCCTCCTCTGAATATTCAAAACTATTGATTTAATTCCAATCCTCTTATCCAATTCCCAATATGAATACCAAAAAGAAACAATAATTAAGATAATCCCTATAATATATGAATAAGGTTTATCTAATAATTTTACACTAATAAAGCAAGATAAAGCCAATGCAAATTGCATAGCAAATATTTTAACGAATGGTGTATTAAACTTAAAATAGTATTTAATTTTAGTTAAAAAGAAAACTTGTATTAAATAAAGCAAATAGCCAATCATAAAAGAAATGCCTAATCCTGTTAATCCCCAATAGTAATAACCAGTCATATTTAAACCTAGAGTGTAAATATTTGCAATTAGAGCATTTATGAAAAATAGTTTTGAAGCTCCTTTTGCTAATAAAATAAAAGCAATTGACCAACTTGCTGCTTTAAAAAGCATACCAAGTGCAGCCCAATGAATCATACCATCAACTGCTACAAATTTTATAGAATATAGAATTATGATGATCCATTTAATAAAAACAAGAAAAACAATTAGTAGAGGAGCTAATATTAATATTGCAATCTCAGCTTGTTGATTAATGGTTTCTTTACATAGTTTGTTACTATGACCTACAGCGGCTAATCTTGGATAATAGTCTGTAGCCATTGCTGTAAATATTAATCCTACATAAGTGTTAATAATTGCAAAACCCGCATTATATAACCCTACTTCTGAAACACCACTTTTATTACTAATAAAAATTCGTACTATATATGCTACTCCTAATGCCATTAACCCACTTAAGCTAATCATAAATCCCATGGTCAGCATATTTTTACTTTCTGTAATTGTTCGCACATTAGTAATCTTAACCCTACTAATTTTTACTTTTCTGGAAAAATACCAGGAAAAAACTAAACTTATTAGGGCTGTGACTATAATACCCGGTACAATTGCATCAATAACAAAATAATAGTATAAAGGTACTGTTATTATTAAACCCAATAAACTTCCATAAAGATTTGCTTTAGCCAGATACTGTATCTTATGTAACCCTTGTAAAACAACTAATTGACCAGATGTAACTTGTTTAAATAAAAGAGTCATAGAAATCCATATAAAAGCTAAAGTATAGTCTGTATTTCCAAATGACAATTTGCTAAGCCATGATGACAATACAATAGTAACAAAAGTACCTAATACACCTGTAAACCATACTAATCGCCTAAGAACTTTAATTATTATGGCAACCCTTTCTTCATTTTCTGTAGCATTAGCTGCTGATACATCTTTAACAGCAGAAGTTTGTAATCCGAAATTTGTTAAACCACCAATTAATTCTAATGTTGAATTTAACAAACCTGCAATACCCATACCTTCAGGTCCAAGTATTACAGCAATAAATTTTGAACGTATTATCTGTATTATTATCTGAAATACCTGTACTCCTCCAAATATTGAAGTGGTTTTAATTATTTGGCGATATGATGATTGTGGCTTAGACATTTAATTAATATGAAGTAGATATCTTTTTACCGCTTCCTATTGTCTTTTTTCAAAACACTAATTCAATTTAGAACTAACTATAATATTGAATCTTATTTTTCATTAAATATATATCTATAAAAATTTTGTAATAATATCAATAGATTTCCCTAGATATTTTCGACAATCTCTCTACGCTGTTCAAGTTCTAAATAAGGTAATCTTTTATTACATGCAATATCGGCATCTCTATAATTGCCACCTAATTCACCTAGTTTTATTGAATCTCAAATAATATTAAAATAGACCAGACGAATTAGATCAGAACTCATTTAAAGAGAAGGCGACACAACACATAGTTTTTTCTAACTTAGATCCTTTTTAATAATTATATTATAAAATCTCATTTTTAATATTCTTTAGTCTTTTTATATACCATTTCTGCAAATCGTCTAATTCTTTTATTTCATTTTCATGCAAAATATTCTCGAAAATACCAATATTATTTTTCGAATCTTCAGGGATTAAATATCTATTTTTATTGATATGACCAGAGGAATCAACATTAAGGAATTTTTCTAATACACTTTTATATTTATCATACTCTTCAATTAATCCTTCAAAATCCATAACTAAAATATCTTCTTTGTGTAGAATTCTCTCCAGTCTTTCAATTCCTTCCATTCTAGCTTTAATGGCATCACTGAAAAACTTTATTGCTCCGAATCTATTTCTTCCATAAATTGCTTCAATATTAGCTCCTGCGAGATTCATATAAGGAGATCCATAGGGTACATATAATAGCCCTTGTTTTATTATGTCAGCCAACTGATCTCTTGGGTCTCTAACTATAAAAATCAATTTGAAAGGTTTAAATACTTTTGACCAAACTGAAACATCTGTTGTTGTCAATATCGGATTATCAAATAATAAATAATCTTTGTGTTTTGCATAAATTGACCCAATTTGTTGTATATAATTTTTTGTCAAATCAATTTTCTTGTCTAAAGAAAAATTTTTATCTAATTTACCACTAAGTGTTTTTAAATAATGAATACGTTTATTATTATTTAATCTATTCCTAAAAAAAACTATATGATTGAAAGTTCTATTATAAAATTTCTCAGATAGAGGATTAATTGGAAACAGCTTATAAACTATCTTTGCTCTCAACCTCTTAAACTTTGTAATCTTATTAATTTCATTTGGGTATTCTAATGAATCATCTTTTAATTGATCAGCTATTAAACCCGGAGCCCTAAAGTCATCGAATTCATTTGGAAAATATCCAATATTATCATATTCCCTTATTAAATCCTTTAAAGCACTAGACCCAGAATAAAGGATACCATTTACTAATATATTTATTGTTTGTTTACTCATTCCTTTTAAAAATTAATTGTTAATCTACACACTTTCTCTATTTCTTCTTGATTCATTGTTGGATCAAGAGGTAAACTCAATACCTCTTTGTGTATTTTTTCCGTTATGGGCAGTATCATATTTAAAAGGTCTTCATAAGCACGTTGCTTGTGAGGAGGAATAGGATAATGGATTAGTGTTTGGATGCCGTTTTCGGTTAGGTATTTTTGAAGTTTGCTTCGTTGGGAAGTTCGGATTACGAAAAGGTGCCAAACATTTTCAAAGTTGTGAGTAGTGAGCTTTAAGTTGTTACTTGATGGTAATATAATTTCTTGATTATTTATATTGCGCAAGTAGTAATCGGCAATTTCACGGCGTTTTTGGTTTTCCGTGTCTAAGTATTTTAGTTTAACATTAAGAAATGCTGCTTGTATTTCATCCATGCGGCAGTTAAATCCCTGATAGATATTGTAATATTTTTTTTCAGAACCATAATTAGCAATTGCATGAATAGTTTTTGCAAGTTGTTCATCATTAGTTGTAACAGCACCAGCATCTCCTAAAGCACCTAGGTTTTTACCAGGATAAAAACTATTACCAGCTGCATCACCTAGAGAACCTGAACGTTTTCCATTCCAAACTGCTCCAACTGCCTGCGCATTATCTTCAATTATTTTTAGATTGTGTGTTTTTGCAATTTGTTCTAATTCATCAGACCAACAAATTCTTCCATATAGGTGGACAACGACGATTGCTTTTGTTTTGTTTGTAATGTGTTGTTCAATGAATGAAATATTTATATTATATGTATTAGTATCTGGTTCTACTAAAACAGGTATTAATCCATTATCAGAAATAGCAAGAATTGTTGCAATATAGGTATTAGCAGGAACAATAATTTCATCGCCTTTTTGCATAATACCTTTCTCAATATATGCTCTGAAAATTAAACGCAATGCATCCAAACCATTTGAAACACCAATTGCATTTGTAACACCTAAATATTCAGACAGATTTTTTTCAAAAGTCGTTACTTTATTACCAAGTAAATAACACCCTGAATCAATCACTTCAGCTGCTGCTTGTTTAAGTTCATCAGAATATTGTGAATTTATTTTTTGTAAGTTTAAAAATTTAACCATATTAATTTTGAAATTAACTAATCAACAAAAAAGTATAAATACGTTCTCAACAGTAATTACTTAGAACAAAACTCAATTAAAACTCCATTTGTTCTTTTTGGATTAAGGAAGCCTATATCCATTCCTTCAGCTCCTTTGCGTGAAACTCTGTCAATCAGTCTAAAGCCATTTTCTTTCGCTTGCTTTAATGCTATATTAGTACTTTCTACTGCAAATGCAATATGGTGAATTCCTTCACCTTGTTTAGAAATGAAGCTACCTATTGGACCATCTGGATCAGTGGTTTCAAGTAACTCAATCTTATTTTGGCCTATTTCAAAAATAGCTGTATTAACAAACTGATCACTTACATTTTCAATTCCCTGACACTTGACACCGAGTAACTTTTCAAAAATTGGAATACTTTTCTCAAGACATTTTACAGCTATTCCTATATGCTCAATATGTGTTGGCTTCATCGTATTTTATTTTTTATTGTTCTATTCATCAATCATTTATTTTTATTATCAATTAATAAAAAGTGATAAACTGATCAACATTGTGTACAAAGTAATGTCCATGACCTGGACATACTTGCATACCAGGTTTCATGACATGAATTAATTTTTTAATTGTTTCAGCAAAATGCTCTTTATTGCTCCCTGGTAGATTTAATCTCGTTTTACGATTATATAGAAGCGTATCACCAGTAAAAAAATAATTATCAATGCTAAAGCACATACTGCCCGTACTATGTCCAGGAGTGTTATAAAAACATAATTTGCTGTTACCAAAAATAATTTGTTCGTTATCCTTTACAATACTTGGAATAATTTGAATCTCAACAGGCCTTATTTGGTCATTAAAAGCTGATAGGTTCTTTTTACTGTTTCCAATGCCTTTTGCTGTTTCTATCGAACAGATCAATTCCAACTTATACTTAGAATGTAAATCAATAACCCCTGCTATGTGGTCAAAGTGTTCATGTGTTAATATTACATCCTTGACAATTAAGCAGTTTGAATTTATGTAGTCTATTAATAATTGATTATCATTTGAACCTGGATCAACCACAATACATGATGATCCCATTTCCAAACTTGAAATTACATAGCAATTTGAAGTAATTGGGGAATTAACTATTCTGTGAACTTTTATCAAAAAAAATAAAACTAAAAAAATAAGAATATTTTCAAAATTTAAAAACACAGTACTATTCCAGCCCAAGAATAGCCTAGACCTTGTGCTATTGACAAGACTTTATCTCCTGCTTTAATGCGATCTTCTTTAATCGCTTCTTTAATTGCAATTGGTATTGTTGAAGAAACTGTATTACCCGTTTTTTCAAAACTGCAATAGTATTTCTCCTTAGGTATTTTTAATTTTCTTTGTTGTAGAGAGGAAATATATTTATTAGGTTGGTGATATACATGAAGATCTATGTCTTCTTTATTTAGTTTATTCTTCTGCAAGGTATCGTCAGCTAATTTAGGCATAATATCTAATGTAAAATTAAGAATCTCAGATCCATTCATATATAGATTGTCTGATGATTTTGGATTTCCAAAATCATCAAATACTAAATCATTAAGTTTTACCTTTTGACGTGCAGCACCTGTTCTTACAATCAAATTATCAGCTCCTCTACCATCTGTTCCAAAGGTAAAATGACCAATTTCTGCAATGCCGTGTGAACTAATTACAGTTGCTGCGGCACCATCACCAAAGATAGTTCTATTACCTTTATCTTTTGGATGAATATGTTTTGAATAGGTTTCCGCAGTAAGTAATAATACATTATTAGCCATACCCCCAGATAATAACCCCTTCGCCAATGAAATGCCATAAAGCCATCCTGAACAACCTAAGTTAATGTCAATAGCACCAATAGATGTTGCTAGGCCAATTCTTTCTTGTATTACACATGCTGTTGTTGGTAATACATAATCCGGAGTTTGTGTACAAAATATTAAATAATCAATGTCCATTTTTTCAACTTGCTCTTCTTCGAATAGTCTATTTGCTGCTTTAACTGCCAAATCAGATGCAGTTTCATTTACATCAGCTACTCTTCTCTCCTTTATTCCAATTTTTTTATTAATTTTCTCAACTGACCACTCAGGAAATTCTTTAACAATTTGCTCATTTGTCAGTACATTCTCTGGAAGATAGTAAGACAATGCCTTAATAAAAGTTTTCATAAGTTTTTATTTTTAAATTAGAGTATAACCACCATCTATTTTCAAATCTGCTCCTGTAACCCATGAAGAGGCATCAGAAAGAAAATAAATTACAGCATTAGCAACATCCTTTGGTTGACCGAACCGTTTTAGAGGGAAAAACTTTTGTTTTTCATTCAATTCTTCAGGAGTTAATACCGCATTTGTTTTAAATAAATCAGTTTCGATAATACCTGGGCATACACTGTTTACACGAATTTTACTCTTAGAAAGATCCAATGCTGCTCCTTTAGCAAAACCAGAAATTGCTCCTTTAGATGCAGCATACATGGATTCACCATAATGGACACAATAAATACCAGAGAGTGATGATGTAAACACAATTGAGCCTCCTTTATTTATCTTACGTTTCTTAAGTAACAATTGTGTTAAACTAATTGGAGCTAATGTATTTGTAATAAAAATATCATTTAAGTCTGATTGCTTGATCTGCTTAACCAATACAATCTTGGTAATTCCTGCATTGTTTGAAAACCCATCCAATTGAGGAACAATATCAGCCAAATACTCTATATCTGCATTATTGGTCATATCCGCAATTATTTTAATGTGACCATTTCCCGTAAGCAACTGACAAGTTTCTTCTAGGCGCTTTTCGTTACGGCCACTTATTACAATAGTTGCACCCATTTGTGAACAGACAAGAGCAATTTCACGTCCAATACCAGATGATGCTCCGGTTACAAGAATTGTTTTTCCTTCGAGAGAGAATGGATTAAACATAAATCTTTAGTTAGAAAGTGCTAAATTATATAACTCTTCAATACTGTTACAATTACGAATATCCGAACCTGTTATCCTTTTTCCCATTTCTTCATCTACCATTGCAATAACCGACAGAGAAACCAAGGAATCCCATTCATCTAATTCTCTAAAACGTGTATCCGGTGTAAATATTTCCTTTGGTGTTTCGTCAAATTGATCTGAAACTAATTCTACAAATTTATTCAATTCCATCTTTATATAGTTTTATGGTTAGTAATTACATTTTTATACATCTTAATATCCGCCATTGCACTAATCTTTTTTTTGGGATACATTCGTTTAACAATTTTTTGTAAAGTATCATCAGGTCCTGATTCAAAATACGTATTAACACCTAGTGCCTCCATGTTATCTACCATTTTTGTCCAAAGTACAGGATGAGTTATGTGCTTAATCAAATTATCTTTTATTTCTGATATTTCTGTATGCGCTTTCCCATCAACACATTGCACTATTGGACAATTAGGAACATTAAAATGGGTATCCTCAATGATCCTTCCTAACTCGATTCTTGCATCTTCCATAAAAGGTGAATGAAATGAGCCACTTATACTAAGAGGCACAGCTCTTTTTGCGCCCTCCTTTTTTAGTATTTTACAGGCAATCCGAACTCCTTTTTTTGAACCAGTAATAACTACTTGACCAGGGCCATTATGATTAGCAAAATAAATTGGCTCATCAGTTTCTTTAGAAATCTCATTTATCCTTTTCTCAATATATTCATCGGGAAAACCAATAATTGCACCCATTGCCGTTTCATTGGTTTCACATACTTTTTGAGCTATAATAGCTCTATTTAAGACTAAATTTAGCCCATCTTCAAACGAAAGCACTCCGTTTATTACCAAAGCCGAGAATTCCCCTAATGAATGCCCTGCAACAATATCAGGCTTTATTTCATTTTGTGTAATTGCTAATATAGTTGAGTAAAGAAAAACTGCAGGCTGAGTATTTTTTGTTTCAAGCAATTCCAACTCATTTCCAAAGAACATCACATCCGTTATTTTTCGATTTAATAACTCATTTGCATATTCGAAATATTCTCTAGCCTTTGAGAAGTTATCGTACAAATCTTTTCCCATACCCTCTCTTTGGCAACCCTGGCCAGGAAAAAGTATTGCTTTTAATTTATCATTCATTCTGGTAACTTATTAGTCTTTCTATTTTAGGTTTATTAATATAAAAGTCCGATTTAGTTAAAGAAAATGTATAATAAGTTCCCATAACTTCTGTCCTTGTACCGGTAATTTTCATTCCAAGCATCAAATTAAATTTCAATACTTTCTTATTTTCTATGTGACAACCATCAAAACTATTCTCTATCTCTTTACCTAATAATTCAAATGCAATTGTTCTAGTAATTAATGCAGAGGCAACGGAACTTTCGAAGGGTGCAGCCGGATCAAATACCCAACTTCCACTTGTGAAACTTTCTTCTTCTATGTTATATATTCTATTTAAACCAACTGGTTTATTACCTATACTAAAAACAAAATAGAATTCATTTCCTTTCTCCTCTCTCAGTTTGTAAGCTTTTATCCATTCAATTTGTTTATTAATGTCAGATCCTGTCGGATGAATATATCTACTTAATTTTGGATTAGTTCTTAATTGAACAATAAACTTAGCATCATTTTCATTTACTAACCTTACTTTCAATCCATATTTTACAATATTGAAATTACTTAAAAGTTTCATTTTTTAACATTCTATATTTATCGTATTCTCTTATATAATCATTCTCATCATATTTGTTTGATGCCAGCACTAAACAAATTGCTCCAGAGGAAAATTCAAATAATTCACGCCAGATACCAGGTACGACTAATAATCCGAAATCAGGTCTGTTAAGAGTTACAACTTTTTTATTATATCCATCATCAAGCAAAACATTGAAAGAGCCACTTGCAGAAATAATTAATTGGCGTAATTCTTTATGTGCATGACCTCCTCTAGATTCACCCCCTGGTATATCATATAAATAATAAATTCTTTTAATATCAAAAGGAATATTATTATTTTCTTCTACAATTGTAATATTACCAGCTCTGTTGTGTATTTTATTCAAAGGAAATATAACACAATCATAAACACTATTTTGCTTCATAATTTTTTCTATAGATTAAAAAATCTTTATAATCGTATATATAATCATTTTTATAATAATGAGTAGAGCTCAGTACTATTGCTAAGGAATTAGTAGAAAAATTTTGCATCTGCCTCCATAAACCAGCTGGTAAATAAAGTCCGTAATATGATCTGTTTAAAGAATATTTTTGTTTTGTTTTGCCATCATCAATAATTACATCAAAGCTACCGGATAATGCAACAATAAGTTCTTGTTGTTCTTTAAAAGCGTGACCTCCTCTTAACTGCCCACCCGGAACATCATATATCCAGTATATGCGTTCAATTTTAAACGGTATGTGGTTTTCTTCTTCAATAAAAGATAGGTTTCCACGAGGATCTTCAAATTTTGGGAGGTTAATTATTTTAACATCTTTCATTTTAACACTTTAAAAAAATAAGGCCCATGAGAACTTTTCCTCTGGTATCCAACTAATATATATTCAGTATTAATATCAATAGAATTCATTTTCCATACAATTTTTAATCCAGTATATTTTTCTACTGCTTTTACAAATTCTGTTGTTTCGTTTAAAGCTTCGTGAATTCCTGTATACAACTATGCAAAACCACGGCTCAGTAGTTATAATTTTAGTTGTTTATTATTAAATAGTTTTCATTTACAGTCGTTATTTTAATTTCACCATGTGCAGAAGGTTTTATTCTTATAGCAATTTTAATAACAGAACTAGGGTAAAAATATAGACCCACAACTGAAAAATTAAATTTTGTTATAAGGTTTTTCTTCTATGCTTAATACGTTACCATAATTATCAATTTATGCAACACCAAAGCGTTCTGGACCATCAACGCTATATTCAAAAACAACAGCTTTATTATCTTGTTTAAAAGCATTAACTACATCAGTTAGTAATTGTTGAAATCTTTCACCATAAAAAAAATTATCTTCAGCACAACACAAACATCATCATCTACAATAAACTCTTCACCAAGAATAATTGCCTGAGCCAAGCCATCGAGTGCGGGTTATTCTTTATATGTAATATTTAGACCCAATTGGCTTCCATCACCAAATAAATCAATAAAATTTTGCAAGACATGTGGAGTAGAAATTATTAGTATTTCTATTAAGCCAGCCAACATTAATACAGACAATGGGTAATAAATCATTGGCTTGTCGTATATTGGAGGTAATTGTTTAGCACGCTTATTATTAATTGGTGGTGAATGTGCCAGAACCACTTGCAAGGATTATTCCTTTCATGTTAATTGGTTATTAAGGATTAATTTAATTTATCATAAAACTCCTTCATTAAATTAGTTTTATTTTCATGTGTCGTATTTGTTGGTCTTCCCAAATTTTTTCTGGCTCCTTTATTTACACATATCTCTAAAAATGCAGTATCATTAATGCTTTTTAATTTATTACAATTTATTTTTAAGTCTTTTATTGTTTTAACTTTTGCAACGAACTTATAATTAAAACTTTCAGCGATTTTAGTTAAGATTATATTAAACCCAATCGTGGGTTGACCTCCAACTGAATCATGAGCCCCATTATTAAAAACTATATGTTTAAAGTTTTTAGGAGCTACTTCACCAATAATACCTAAAGAACCTGTATGCATAATAACAGATCCATCGCCATCAAAACAATAAACTTGTCTATTAGGTTTTTGTATTGCAATTCCTAAGGCTATTTGAGAGGCATGCCCCATGGAACCCACTGTTAAGAAATCATTTTCATGGCTTTGATTTAACTTTTCTCGATATTCGAATAATTCTCGGGAAGTTTTGCCCGTTGTTGAAACAACAATATCATGATTTTCTAAGGAATCAATAATAATTTTAATTGCATCTTCCCTAGTCATTTCAAAATTTTTCTCAATATTAGTCTGAAGTTTATAAGTCTCAAAAGTATCTTTTCTTATAACAATAGCAACAGGACCACTGTTTGATGTTGCTAATTTTATTATTTCTTCAATAATTGCTTTTGCTTCTTCGAAATCAGCAGGAATTACTACATATGGAATATCCATAACCTCTAATAGCTTAAGGGTTACTTCTCCTTGTTTAATATGCTGAGGCTCATCTTTCACCCCAGGTTCTCCGCGCCATCCAATCATTAATAACATTGGAATACTATAAACTTTTTTATCAGCGAGAGACAATAAAGGATTGATCGCATTACCGATGCCAGAATTTTGCATATAAATTAAAGGTATTTTTCCTGTCGCAAGATGATATCCTGCACCTAATGCTATTGCTCCCCCTTCATTAGCTGCTATTATATTATTTTCCTTTGAAACATTGTCGGTAATATATGCACAGATATTTTTCAAAAGAGAATCGGGCACTCCAGAATAAAAATTAATTTCATTATCCTTAAGGAGATTAAAAAACTTTGCTGGATTTATCATTTCGTTCCTGGTATTAATTCTAATATTTCTTTAATCGGCATGCATTTATCATTTGCATCAAAAGATCTTCCATGAGACAAGATAGATTTTGCAACATCTAACATTGCTGGATAGGAAGCTCTTAACATATGATTAGCATAAATAACTACATTAACCCCCATATCAAAAAATTCATCTTCTGTAATATGATTAAATGTTGATGGAACAACGATAATGGGGGTGTTAATATTTTTAGATCTAAATTGTTTACAAAAATCCTTAATATCATCTCCAGATTTTTCTTTACTATGGATCATTATTCCATCAGCTCCAGCATTTATATATGCAAATGCCCTCTCTAAAGCATCATCAACCGTTCTTCCTAAAATTAAACTTTCAACTCTTGCGATAATCATAAAATCAGCAGTTACCTGAGCTGATTTTCCTGCTTTCAATTTATCAGAAAAACCTTCTATTGTATCCTGTTCTTGTAATACTGATGTCCCAAACAACGAATTTTTCTTAAGACCAATTTTATCTTCAATAATAACTGCCGATATACCATTTCGCTCAAGAGTTCTAACTGTAAAAACAAAGTGTTCAATCTTTCCACCAGTATCACCATCATATATAATAGGCTTTGTAGTACATTCAAGGGTGTCGTTTAGCCCATGCATACGTGTGGTTATATCAACAGCTTCAATATCAGGCTTACCTTTGGAAGTAGAGTCTGTTAAACTGCTTGACCACATACCATCAAATTCATGATCAACGCCATTAACACTTACCTTTGCATTTTCTGCAATTAGTCCAGTTAGTCCACTATGAGATTCTAAAATTCTTACAATTGGCTTAGCTTGTATAAGTCTTCTCAAACGCTTCATCCTAATTTCAGGAGTAGTACCAATAGTCTTGATTTTCTCATTTAGTTTAGTAGATGAAATACCTTGAGTATATGGCAAATCAATAACCTTTCCTCCCCAATCACTTATTGTATCAATAACTCTTTGTCTGGTACTTTTTTGAGTGCCTTCTTTCCAATCATCACCATGAACAACGAAATCAGGTCTTTCATTTAAAAGGTTAGGTACATAATCGAGAGTATTTTGAGGAATTACTTTCTCAACATTTTTAATATTTTCTACAATAAATTTTCTTTGTTCAAAGTCAAGATAAGGTAAGCGCTTATAACTTGCTATTGCTTTATCTGTTAATACTCCGACAGTTACTTTTCCTAGTTTAGCCCCCTCTTTAATAATATTTAAGTGCCCCGGATGGATAATGTCAGCACTCATTCCAATATATACCTTTTTCATAATAATAATATTAATAGGTTATAAGTAGTTCTTTGTAGTCTGTATTTTCTATTTTAAAAGGATTATTATTTAACCTCTCATTATTAACCTCTTTTGCAATTATTGATAATTCTTCATCTATATTTATATTCAATTTAATATAGTCTAATTCAATGTTTAGGTCAGAGATAAATTGCTCAATTGTTTTGCAAGGATTTTCTTTTATACCTATCAATTCATTCAAGTCAATAAATAACTGTTTTCTTATATTATCTGAATCTAAAGATTTTTGATAATTAAATTGATATACCTTCCCAAGTGTAAGAGAAACAGCATGCCCATGTTTGATGTTATGCTTCGTAGTAAAATAATATGAAAATGCATGACATGCAGTTGTCTTGGCTATATTTATTGCCTTTCCAGCTAAATTTGAACCTTTCACAACCTCTTTGTGTGCATTGTAATCATCAAATAATACAGATTGTTTTAGGTTATTCCAGATTAAAGTAATAGCTTGGGTAGAGTATTCACGTGATTCAATGGTAGCATTTTTACTCCAAAAAGACTCTATTCCTTGGGCTAATCCATCTAAACCAGATATTGCTTTCAGATATGGAGTCATTGTAAAGGACAAATGAGGATTTAAGTTAACTATATCAGGTAAGATTGATTGATTTGCTAAGGAATACTTTATTTCATTGATATAAACAACCGCAAAATGAGTTGATTCAGCTCCAGATCCCGCAGTCGTAGGAATCACACAAAGAGGTAATTCTCGTTTTAGAGTTGATAATTTATACATGGCTACTGATTCAGCATTTTTGGTTTCTTCTTTTTCAAGATAGCAGATAAGCTTAGCCATATCCATAACACTTCCGCCACCTATAGCAATGCAGCAATCGCATTTTTCTGTATTTAAAATATCAATCCCCTTATAAACATCTTCAATGTTTGGATTTTCTTTGAAATCGGAAAATTGTACAATAGAAAACTGATTGAGTATTGGTTGTAGATAATCCTTTGCTCCTGACATTTCATAAGAGCTCTTTCCTGTGACAATCAACATTTTCTTTAATTTCTGGTTATTTAACCATTCTATAATTAGTTCTATACTATTTCCAAAAAAAATGTGTTGATAACTCATGCTACTTTCAGTATTGAAACTACTAATTAAAAAAGTACTTAACAATAATCAATATTGTTTTATTGTTTCAGTAACAAATCCATGAAAAAATACTAATTTGTTAAAACAACTTATCAATGTATCTTTTTTCTTAAAGCTTATATACATTTTCTCCCTCTTCTGCAATCATATTCCTCAAATCCACAATCAAACCTGAATGCTCTTTAATAATTTCAACATCAAAACCTTTATGATTAGTTGTAATAACAACACAATCTGCCTGCGCTAAAGCTTCCACCTTCGCTGAAGCTCCGTGGGACAGGTCGGCGGATATATCTACTGAAGTAAACTCACGACCTTCATTGGTTTTAACATTAGGTATGTATGGATCATGATAACTTACCACACCTCCCTTATGAGCAGTAATATCCATTATATCCAATGCGGGCGATTCACGCTCATCATTAATATTCGGTTTATAAGCAACTCCTAGAAATAATATTTTACTACCGTTAACAGCTTTTTTCTGGCTATTTAATGCTGTTGCAATCTTAATATACATATAGTGAGGCATACGCATATTAATATGTCCGGCTGCATGTATCATACTTAGGTCAAAATCATATTTTTTTGCAATGTGTTCCAAATAAAAAGGATCAAGAGGAATGCAATGACCTCCTATTCCAGGCCCAGGATAGAAAGCCTGAAATCCGAAAGGTTTAGTTTTTGCAGCTTCAATTACCTCCCAAATATTTATATCCATCTTACCGGCAAGCAATGCCAATTCATTTATGAGACTTATGTTTACTAGACGATATGTGTTTTCAAGTATTTTAACCATCTCTGCGATTCGTGGACTACTAACCTTATGTATTATGTTAATGGCCTTACTATATAATGCTTCTCCTATTTCAAGTCCATCTTCTGTTAGTGCACCGAGAACTTTAGGTGTATTCCTGGTATGAAATTCCGTATTACCGGGATCGACACGTTCAGGTGAATAAGCAAGCCAATAATCAACTCCCTGTTTAAATGACTTTTCTATTTTCTTTTCGTCTCCCTTAACCTGTCTTATAGAATTTGGGTTATTATGGGTTTCATTTTCTATTATAGGTAACATAAACTCTTCCGTAGTTGTAGGAAAAGTTGTAGACTCCAGGCTAACAAAAGTACCAGCCTTCATGTTTCTACCAATATCAATACAAGCAGATTCAATATATGACATATCCGGTTTGCGGAATTTATCTAGTGGTGTTGGAACAGCAATGATGAGTGCATCACATTCTTTCATTCTAGTAAAATCAGTAGTTGCTTCTAATTTAAGAGTATCAACAACAACTTCACGCAATACTGCATCACGGATGTCACCAATATAGTTATCGCCATGATTAACTAAATCTGCTTTTTCCTGACTTTTTTCAAATCCTATAACTTTTATTCCTGCTTCTGCGAAGTTAACAGCAAGAGGGAGGCCAACATAGCCGAGGCCGATTATGCCAACTATTTCTTTGTTTTTGGCAATCTTATCAAGGATTATTTCTTTGTTTGTCATGGCAACTTTTTTGTGACAAGTGACGTGTGACAAGTGACAAGATTCATTGTACATTGTCAACTTAATCAATTGTTGGAATGCTTATTTATTCTTTAATGATTTAATCAATCCAGTTAACATATAAATCACTTCTCTATTTAGTGAATAGACACTGTCATATGACTCATTATTTGTAATTAATTCAAGGCTTAGAGACAACTCAAGTTGAGTTTCTATTTCTACAGCAGATCCCAAAGAGTGATAGAGAAATTGAATTAATTCTTTCGTGTTTTTACGAGCAGAACCCTCTGCAATGTTAGAAGGTACTGAAACTGCGGCACGTCTTAATTGAGAAATAAGTCCATATTTTTCTTCAGTAGGAAAATCAACAGTAAGCTTATATATCTCCTTTGCCAGTAACATTGAGCTAGTATAAACTTTCAAGTCCTTATGATTTCTAATAGTTTTCATATTTCCCCTCTTGTCTCTTGTAACTCGTCACTCCTTCCCTGGCACAGCTCCGTGCCCCTCCACCGAAGCCTTGGCGTAGGTGGACATCTCATTCCAGAACATGCTTCCGCCTCCTAAGTCCCATCCCTCTTAACGGAATGAACTGAAACAAGGAGGCTTACGCCACTCTCCTACTCACTCTTCCAAATCAACAAAAGCTCACTCTTGCTCTTGTTAAACTGGAATTCTTCCAATTCTATATGATCAAGCACGATGTACCTGATTTTTCTACTAATAAGTTCTTCGGCTTTATCGACCAAAGAGATTATATATTCTTTATCTAATTTTTGCCCTACCAGCCACAGGTCGATAACCTTTGAGTTACGGCCCTTTGCCAACTCCCCTACCAGATATACCTCTTTTAGGTCACCGATGTTGTTTATTACCTTATCGATAACCTTATCAAGACCTACATGTTTTAGTATAAGCTGGTGTATTTCCGGAAATAATGGGTGTTTTGTATTAGCCTGGTATAGCTTTTTATTACCCTGAGAGGATGTTACTAAGAGATTTGCTGCTTCAAAACGATTTAACTCCTGACGAATAGCATTGGTGGACTCACCAAACTCAGGCTCAAGGCCACGTAGATAGCTGATGTTGCTTGAGTTCAGGAAGAACTTTAACAAAAGTTTGAGTCGGGTTTTTGATGTTATTAATGCTTCAAGCATTTCTATTCGTTAATTGTTAGTCGTTAATTGTTAGTCGTTTTTTGTTATTCGCTAATCGTCAGATGTTATTGGATTAGTAAGTCTTTTCTAATAACTATTAACCAACAACTAATAACGAGATTGAGTAACAAATGTACTCGTTATTTTTATAATTGCAAATAATTATTCAAAAAGATTACAGATAGTTTTTAACCTAAACACCGATATTTATTAGTTAGTTCAAGCGACCATGGCAATCTATGTGCCAATTATTCTATACTTATGCTTTTGTGATAGTTACCCCAATAGCTATCAGTTTGAGTAGTATTTGTGGATGGTTTAGTGTACGGAAATGGATATGATAATGGTGAAAAGGAAACATTATAGATTCTTCCGCTCACTACGTTTGGTCAGCATGACAGAATAGAGGTGATTATGACTAAATATTTATGGATCTATGATTACATGATTACATATTATTGCCTCAAGCCGGCAAGGCTGTACCTTTTTCTTCTTGATAAGAAAAGGTACCAAAAGAATCAAGTCAAAACCAAAGCGTCCACCCGCTCTGCCTTCTGTTAAGAATTCCTATTAATGTAGTGTATGCTACCACATACAAACGCAAGCGACATTAATGTACTTCTAAACAGAAGTCATTCACCCATGTCTGCCCGCGGTTTTGACGGGCCTGCCCGCTGTTATCAATTACAGATGCCTCTTTCAATAAAAATATTTATAAACCACCCTAATGATCAACATTACAACAGATCAAAAAGCGCGTAGGCCCGAAAAAAATGCCATGCTTCGCCATAGCTACGCGACGGCAGAGCGGGCGTGGGATAGCCTGTGGGCTGACAGCTTATTTTTTTTGATTTTTTGCGCCACCACTAAAGCTTCAGCGACACGCGGTTGAATACGTTTTTTCATCAAGGAAAAAATGTATTTGCCTGGCCGGCATGAGGCCAAAGGAATGAAAAGGTTGAGATTGCTTCACTCTTACATCACATACCTCCCCGCTGGGTTCGCAATGACGTAAAGAAAGGCAACCGGTTCATTATTTACAACAGATTAAAAAGCGCGTATGCCCGAAAAAAAATGCCATGCTTCGCCATAGCATATTTCTTTGTTGTGGTTAGTTATTATGTATTTATTCTTTAATCCTATTTTCAATGTCCATACTCTGATGTAGGATTCTTATTATTTCAGCGATATCATTTTCTGTTTTTCGGTAAATAACGATATAAGATTTTACGATTGAGGCTCTATATCCAGTTTTAATATGTTCCATGGATTTTCCAGTCATGAAATTATTTGAGATATATTCAAACTCATTTATTAGCAGGTTATAATATCGGTCAGCTTGTTCTAAAGACCATTTTGAATTTGTATATATCCAAATATCGTTTAAATCTTTAATGGCCTTTTTACTTATTCGGTATTTATGAGTCTTCATATGTTATCTCTATGAAGCTCCTTTAAATTTCTTTCAGGATCAAAATCCTCTACTATTCCACTTTTCTCACCAATTTCAATTGCTTCTCTTAATTTAACAGTCTTTTGTTCCTCGATTTCTAAAAGTCTTAAGGCTGTTCTTATCACTTCACTTGCAGAGTTATATCTTCCAGTAGAAATTGCTCCATTTATGAAATCCTCAAAATGATTTCCTAATAGTATTGATGTGTTCTTTCCCATGATATATCAAATTTTGCACAAATATACCAATAATTGGTATTTATTCAAAATTACCTCTTACCCACAAGGCTATTACATTAACATTTGTAAATGCATCCTTGCTGAAAACGAGGACTAAGTTTAGATTGATAAATGATGCAAAAACTCTTATGAGATTCCTCAGTATGTTCAATACTATGTACTTCTCAAAACCCACCCCTGCCCCTCCCGGGAGGGGATTTTGTTAGGTGCATATTATGAAGTGATGATAACTCATTAAGATTTAGGACTAGACTTAGGTGGTTGAGATTGCTTCACACTCCCCGGTGGCCGAAGCCTTGGCGAAGGACTCACCCCACAATGCCTCCCCGCTGGGTTCCTGCCATAGGCAGGCAGACGCAATGACGTAAGGAAAGACTGTCGATTCATTATTTACAACAGATCAAAAAGCGCGTTGGCCCGAAAAAAATGCGGGCGTGGGATAGCCTGTGGGCTGACAGCTTATTTTTTTTGATTTTTTGCGCCACCGCTAAAGCTTCAGCGACACGCGGTTGAATACGTTTTTTCATCAAGGAAAAAATGTATTTGCCGGCCCGGCATGAGGGCTATTGAATTAACATTTGTAAATACACCCTTTGCTGAAAACGAGGACTAAGTTTAGATTGATAAATAATTTAGCGATAATCAAGTTAAAAGCTTACATCGAACTCAGGTTATTACAATTCTATTCATACTTAACATATATTTAGCATGCAGTTAGGCCGCATGCCAATGAAAACCAGAAAAATACTTGTAGTATATACTTATTTGATATATCTTTGCGGAATACTTAATCGGTAATCATGAAAAACATATCATTAAAATTAGACGACTCTATTTTTGGAGAAACAGAAAAAATTCTCTCGAAAATCAACAAACCTAGGAATAGATATATTAACGAAGCTATTGAATATTACAATAGACTGCAAAGACGACTATTGCTAGAGAAAAAGCTTAAAACTGAATCGGAATTGGTTAAGAATGACTCTATGAAAGTACTTAAAGAATTTGAGGAGGTTGATTATGTCGATTAAACAATTCGAAGTCTGGATAGCAGACCTTAACCCAAAAATTGGAACTGAACCAGGAAAAACCAGACCCGTTTTAATAGTACAAACAAATCTGTTGAATAAAAATAATCATCCATCAACTATAATTTGTCCAATTACAACCAATGTTAAAAAAGACTCTGAAATATTAAGAGTATATCTTAAAAAAGGAACTGCAAATTTGCATCAAGACTGTGACATTATGATTGATCAAATCAGGGCAATAGACAATAATAGACTTATGAAAAGAACGGGAAAACTACCAAGAGAAATAAGTGAGATTGTAACCGAAAACTTGCGAATTATACTAGACCTAGAATAAAACACAACGACCTAACAAAAAAGTAATGCATACCGCAGTTAAGTAATTCAAAGAAAATGAATTGTAAACCAGCCTGCAGGCTGGCAGATTTGGAATTAAAACAACGACAGACAATTATTGAATAAGATACGGGCCAGCGTTAGCCAGCGCAAAGCTTATTATTTTGATCTGAACTTGTTTATTTTTTATAGGACAGATTGAATACGTTTTTTCATCAAGAAATACGAAGTATTCATAAACTCATATAAAAATAAAGTAGCGTGAATAAAAAAAGAGTTTACCTGGCCGGTTTTACCTGCCGTATCCGCCACAGCGGAGGAGGCATGGCATGAGGGCAAAGGAATGAAAAGTTTGAGATTGCTTCACTCTTACATCACATGCCTCCCCGCTGGGTTCGCAATGACGAAAGGAAAGACTGTCGATTCATTATTTACAACAGATCAAAAAGAGCGGAGGCCCGAAAAAAATGCGGGCCAGCGTTAGCCAGCGCGAAGAAGCTTATTTTTTTCTTGATTCTTTTCAATAGTTTTCTCATCAAGGAGAAAAGTATTTGCCAGTCCGGTATTACCTGCCGTATCCGCCACAGCGGAGGAGGCATGGCATTAGGACAAGATTCTATTTAAAAACGATGCAAAAACTCTTATGAGATTCCTCAGTTCGTTCAATACTATATACTTCTCAAAACCCACCCCTGCCCCTCCCAGGAGGGGATTTTGTTAAGTGTATATTATTTAGTTACCGCTAATGCATGCAGCGAATTTAATTAATTATCCCATTATATATGCGGCGAATAAATTGTATATTTACCGCATAATTGAAATAAAATGGTAAAATACATCTATCAATACAGCAATTGGCCTAGTTTTACGTGGAATGAAGAAGAAATACTAGCAATCTTAGGAAAGGTTAGACATTTACAAGGAAAAATTTTCGGACAGATTAGCGCTCTTGGTTTCTCTTTGAGAGAAGAAACAATGCTTTCCACTTTGACTCTTGATGTTCTAAAGTCATCGGAAATTGAAGGAGAAATACTCAATTATGAGCAAGTACGTTCATCTATTGCCAGAAAATTAGGGTTGGATTATGCTGGAATGGTTTATTCAGATAGATATGTTGATGGAGTTGTTGAAATGATGTTAGATGCCACACAAAATTACCTCAAACCACTTGATGATGAGCGCTTATTTGGCTGGCACGCTGCTCTTTTCCCAACAGGAAGAAGTGGATTGTATAAAATTGAAACTGCACAGTATAGAAGTGGAGAAATGCAAATTGTATCAGGCCCATTGGGAAAAGAAAAAGTTCATTTTATGGCACCTCCCCCATCTCAAGTTAAATTTGAGATGGACCAATTTCTTGAATGGTTTAACAAAGATTCAAAAACAGATGAGGTAATAAAATCTGCTATTGCCCACTTCTGGTTTATAATCATTCATCCATTTGACGATGGAAATGGTCGTATAGCTAGGGCTATTTCAGATTTGTTGTTAGCAAGGTCTGATAATAGTTCACAACGGTTCTACAGTCTTTCAAATCAAATATTACAAGAAAGAAAGGTTTATTACAAAATTCTGCAATCAACTCAACACAAAGACGGTGATATTACTGAATGGTTGATATGGTTTCTTAATTGTTTAAACAGAGCATTAGAGAATACTGAGAAAACAATTGGAAAAGTTCTTTATAAAGCTGAGTTCTGGGATAAAAACATGAATACAGAACTCAACAGTCGTCAAAGATTGATGCTCAATAAACTGTTTGAAGGGTTCGAAGGAAAGCTAAAATCATCAAGGTGGGCAAAGATAACAAAGTGTTCATCCGATACAGCTTTGAGAGATATAAAAGACCTTATGAACAAGGGAATTCTGAGACAAGATAAATCAGGTGGACGGAGCACAAATTATGAACTAAATGAATTTTAACCACTGGCGGTAAAATAATGCATAAGTCATTGGGCAACAACTTGATTAATAGATGTTAACATTACCATTGTTTTGTTTATTTGGAATACCTGATGCTGGTAAAAACCCACCCCTGCCCCTCCCGGGAGGGGATTTTGTTCGAGAACACCAGCTGCTAATAATTAATCATAACAAAAAAAATCCCGTGAAAACGGGACCAACATCAAAAACAGCAGGTATCATACTACTTTAGCAAATAGAAGTTAACGTTACTTGAACTGTTTATTTGGTATACCCGATGCTGGTAAAAACCCACCCCTGCCCCTCCCGGGAGGGGATTTTGTTAGGTGCATACCTGATGCTAATTTTGGATTTAGAACTCCACTACCCCATCACCACACTTGTACATCGTAGCTTTAGCGGAGGTTGTATCACTCCAAAACTCCACAACTCCATCACTCCAAAACTCCAAAACTCCATCACTCCACAACTCCACAACTCCATCTCTCTAAAACTCCAAAACTCCATCTCCCCACCACTCACCCCGGTGGCCGAAGCCTTGGCGAAGGACCCACCCCCGGTGGCCAAAGCCTTGGCGAAGGACTCACATCACAATGCCTCCCCGCTGGGTTCGCAATGACGGAAGGCCTAAAATAACAAAAAAAATCCCGTGAAAACGGGACCAATATCAAAAGCAGCAGGTATCATACTACTTTAGAAAATAGAAGTTAACGTTACTTGAACTGTTTATTTGGTATACCCGATGCTGGTAAGAAACCCACCCCTGCCCCTCCCGGGAGGGGATTTTGTTAGGTGCATACCTTATGCTAATTTTGGATTTAGAACTCCACTACCCCATCACCACACTTGTACATCGTAGCTTTAGCGGAGGTTGTATCACCGCGTCACTCCATCTCTCCATAACTCCACAACTCCAAAACTCCAAAACTCCACAACTCCATCTCTCCACCACTCACCCCGGTAGCCGAAGCCTTGGCGAAGGACTCACCCCGGTGGCCGAAGCCTTGGCGAAGGACTAACCCCCGGTGGCCGAAGCCTTGGCGAAGGACACTCTACTCCAAAACTCCAACAATCCCCTCAATATCTATATCATTTTTAGCATCAACAACGATATCAGGGTTATTGGGAATATCATAAACTTCATCAACACCGGCCAAATCGGATATTTTCCCCTCATCAGATAAGTCATATAGGCCATATTTATCATTATTCCTGCAATAATCGATATCAGCATCCATATATACAAGCTTGAACCTATCCTCACCAATGATTTCCTTAACTTGCTGTCGAATGTTTTCCTTAGATGAGATAAAGGATGCTACAACTATTATCCCCTGGTCGTTGAGAAGCTTAGATATATGCGCCACTCTTCGAAGATTCTCAGCCCTGTCGGCAGGTGAGTAATCGAGTTCCCGATTTAATCCTGAGCGAACCGACTTACCATCCAACACAACCACAGTTTTACCCATGCCAAATAATTCCTTCTCCAATGAATAAGCAAGCTCATTTTTTCCACTTCCGTGAAGGCCTGTTATCCAAATTGTTTGTGCCTTTTGGTCGTAGCGCTTTTCTCGTTGTTTAGTTGTAATCAAGCTACCTGTTTCAACAATTTGCTCTCTTTCCCTATCTGTAATTCTGCTAACCAGATTCTTTGAGCTTAACTTGTCAAGAATCATACCTACAGCTACGGTATTATTAGTTACAGGATCGATTAATATAAATGCACCTGTCTGGCGATTCTTTTTATAAGGATCAAACAACAAGGGCTTTACAGTTGTAAGCACCACTCTACCAATCTCATTGAGCTCAAAGTGATCTACCTCACTCTTTTCAAGAGTATTTACATCCACCTTGTACTTAATCTCATCAATTCTTGCCTTGGTAGAATGGGCGTTATGCTTAATATAAAACTGCGTATACTTATCCATGGGACTTTCATCCATCCATACAAGCATTGCTTCAAAATGCCTTTCAATATGTGGACGGCTATTGGGATGAACAACCATTTCACCACGGCTTATATCAATTTCATCAGCTAAGGTAAATGATGCTGATTGCGGAGGAAAAGCATAGTCTACTTCACCTTCCGACGTTAGTATGCTTGTTACTTTTGATGTTTTTTGCGATGGAAGTGCCATTACCTCATCTCCAATCCGTATAACTCCACTGGCTACCTTGCCTGCAAACCCTCTGTAATCTAAGGTTGGTCGAATAACATACTGGACCGGGAATCTGAGATCATCAAAATTTCTGTCACTGCTAACATGTACTGTTTCCAGAAACTCCAACATACATTTCCCATGATACCATGGCATTCTATCCGACTTATCAACTACATTATCACCCTTTAATGCAGAAACCGGTATAAAGGTTATATCAGGAATATCTAATGTTGTTGTAAAACTTCTATAGTCTTCACAGATTTGCTCATACACCTCCTGTTTAAAATCCACAAGATCCATTTTATTTACAGCAAGAACAACATGTTTAATACCAAGTAAAGATGCCAAAAATGTATGTCGTTTGGTTTGAGTGATAACACCTTTTCTTGCATCTGCAAGTAATATGGCGAGGTTCGCAGTACTACCTCCGGTAATCATATTACGGGTATACTGCTCATGACCAGGAGTATCGGCAATAATAAATTTACGCTTTGATGTAGAGAAGTAACGGTATGCTACATCAATTGTAATACCTTGTTCCCTTTCAGCCTTAAGACCATCAAGTAACAAGGCATAATCTATATCCTCACCGGCATGACCTTCACGTTTTGAATCACGTTTAAGAGCATCAAGCTGATCTTCATAGAGTTTTTTACTATCGAATAATAATCTACCTATTAGCGTTGATTTACCATCATCTACTGAGCCTGCAGTAAGCAAACGTAATAAGTCCTTTTTTTGGTCCTGGTCTAGGAATTCGCGTATATCCATGTTGTGAATTTGTCTGTGTTAAGTGCAGAGTGCAAGGCGAAAAGCGCAGGGCACAATGCATATTTACTTGTTAGTTAATCGTTTTCTGAAGTTGGTTATCATACTACTTAGGTGATCGAGTTTATCGAATAATTCCATTTTTTTATTCGATTCTACAATCCCTTTTCTTTCAAATATTGCAACCATATTAGCACATTCAAAAACAGATCTTCTTGCAATATTTAAAAAGTTAGCAAAATCTTTGTCAGATGAAGAACCTGAGCCTTCAGCAATATTGTTTGTAATTGAAAGAGTAGCTGCATTAAGTTGTTCACTAAACCGATATTTCTTAATGGTTTCCAAATCTGAGGCAATTGAGAACAACTCATCAGAAATGCTAACTGCTTGTTTCCAAATATCAAAATCCTCAAACCGAAACTTAACTCTATTCTTCATTCTATATATAAATTCTAATTCTTACCTTACGCCAAAAGCTCTGCTCTCCTCGCCATGCGCCATACGCTCTGCGCCATGCACTCTGCACTCTGCGCTCTGCACTCCCCGCCACGCGCCATGCGCTATGCGCTCTGCTAAAAATACCCTTCTCTCTTCTTCTGTTCCATACTCGCCTCCTGGTCAAAATCAATAACCCGGGTAGTACGTTCCGATTGGGTAGCTGTCATCATTTCTTCTACAATCTCTTCTATTGTATCGGCACTTGAGTCTACGGCTCCCGTTAGTGGGTAGCATCCGAGGGTTCTAAAGCGCACCATCTCCATCTTTGCTGTATCTGCAAGTTCTTTGGGCATTCTATCATCATCAACCAGGATCTTTGCTCCACTAAATTCAACTATTGGTCTTTCCTTTGCATAATATAAAGGTACAATTGGGATATTCTCCAATCTGATATATTGCCAAATATCCAACTCAGTCCAGTTACTAATGGGGAATACTCGAATACTTTCACCCTTATGGACTTTTGCATTATAAATATCCCAAAGCTCGGGGCGCTGATTCTTAGGATCCCACTGGTGATATGAGTCACGGAAAGAATAAATACGTTCCTTGGCACGGCTTTTTTCTTCATCCCTCCGGGCCCCACCGAATGCAGCATCGAAACCATGCATGGTAAGTCCTTCGAGCAATGCCTGAGTTTTCATTATATCGGTATGAACTTTGGAGCCATGGGAGAATGGACCCACACCTTCTTCAAAACCCTTTTTATTATAGTGAACTATGAGGTCCCACCCTTTTTCTTTAGCATACTTATCACGGAATTCTGTCATTTCTTTAAACTTCCATTTACTATCGATATGCATTAAAGGAAATGGCACTTTTCCGGGAGCGAAGGCTTTTTCTGCCAACCGCACCATTACTGAAGAATCCTTTCCAATGCTATAAAGCATCACCGGATTTTCAAATTCAGCTGCAACTTCACGGATAATGTGAATTGACTCAGCTTCGAGTTCTCGTAGGTTGTTGAGGTTGTATTGGGACATTGTTTGAATGTTATTTTGTATTTTTATGTTTTTGATATGCATAGTACTGAGCGCATGGCGCATAGCGAAGGGTGTAGAATTGTGTTGGTAGAAGCATATTGATTAGTTAGAAATAATTTATACGAACATAACCATGAACTTTCGGTGTATCCAAGTCCTCAAATCCTAACTTTCCTCTATTACTATTGATATCCTATATATTAGTTTATTTCGCTGGCCGCTACGCGCTATGAGCTAAGCTCTTTGCTAAATCACTTTCGTAGCATCAAACCTAATCTCCGGCAATATTTTCAAAAGCATTTCCTTAATTGTATTATCCAAATCAGGATTTGTATTATCCACTTTAAGGAATGGTGATTCGGGTGCTTCGAAAGGCGATGAGATTCCTGTGAAATTCTTTATTTCTCCGGCTCTGGCTTTTTTATATAGTCCTTTGGGATCACGTTGTTCACATACATCCAAAGGAGTGTCGATAAAGACTTCCAGAAAATCATCTTCACCAACAATTTCCTTTGCCATTTGCCTGATTTCGTTTGTAGGACTGATAAAGGCACAAATAAGAATGATACCACAATTCATAAACAACTTGCTAACTTCGGCTATACGTCTGATATTCTCAATTCTGTCTTCTTCAGTAAAACGCAGGTTTTTATTTATACCCGATCTTACATTGTCACCATCAATAATCTGACAAAAATAATCATGCTCAAACAACTTTTTCTCTAACAAACTTGCCAGCGTTGTTTTACCCGAACCGGAAAGACCTGTAAACCATATTACTTTGGCTTTTTGTTTCAGATATATTTCCTTTTCCCGACGATCTTTTATTTTGTCGAATACGGTGTGGATATTGTTTTTATTCATGCTTATGGGTTCAATATTTTACTGGTTCAGAAGGTATAGCGCAGGGCGCAGGGCGCAGGGTGCAGGGTGTAGGGCGCAGAGCGCAGGGCGTATGGTGCAGGGCGTAGGGATGAAAGCTTATGACTTAATTGGTAGTTACTATTTTCATCATGCCTGCATTTCATTACGGCAGGCAGGCTATTACTTTCTGACTTGCCGAACACAGCTCCGCCCCCTCAGTCACATTTGGAACTGAACAGTTTACCTATTTATACCGACAGTTATACATCTTATAACCAATTAATTACCAGTCAGTAACACGTAAGAAATTTGAGTTACAAATGTACTCATGTATTTCTTATTACACAAGAAGATCAATATTTTCTTTTCACATGATTTATTAATAAAAAACGTCATATACCGCGTAATTTCATGGGCAAAAGGTAATCGGTGTCCAAGTGATTCAATTGCAATGCTTTTGTGATAGTTTTGCATACCATACTACATTTGCTTTTAAATAAATGTATTGTAAACGGATAATTTTTCATGACAAATGGTAAGAATTACTAACATGAATCATGGTTATATATTTTCTTTATATGCCGAACATATTATCAATTTTATACTCTGGAATAAATAAAAAGTAAATTTTTTAATTTTTTGTTTTTTAATTAAAAAAATATTTACATTTGCACCCTCAAAACGGGGTATGGCCCAGTCCGGTTAAGGCGCCTGCTTTGGGAGCAGGAGACCGCAAGTTCGAATCTTGCTACCCCGACAATACAAAGCTCTGCGTAAGCAGGGCTTTTTTTGTATCTGCCCGTCAAAAACCGAACGAAGTGAGATTTGTGTAAGGGCAGATACAAAAAAAGACCAATGAGCGAAGCGAATCAGAGCTTTGTGTTGATTCCCACCCCAACAAGATCACCGACCAAAGGGAGGTAATCGAGTCTATGAAACAATGTTGAAATATGGAAAAGGGACAAATATCAAAAGCAGCAGGTATCACACACCTCTTAAAAATAGGAGTTAACATAACAAAAATGCTTTTTTTTGGAAATCCCTGCGACTGAAAAACCAATTACAAATACCTAATGACCAATTACCAACACCCAATTTTCAAACCTTCAAATTATCAAATTACCTCATTTTCAAATGACCTCATATGATATATTTCATTATTTAGACTCAATCTAAATAAAATTGTTAGTTTTGTGCGCGCTTGAAAAATGCATTAAACACAAATACTAAAAACATGAAAAAAACTACGTTATTTTTTTTGAGTCTATTTTCAATTAGCTTGATCTTCACTTCTTGCAATAAAGATGATGATACCAAACCAGGTGATAATTTTCCAGGTGTTCCATCAGGAGATATTGTTCCGGTTGAAGAGCGTGAAGCTGCACTTACAGGTGGTGGAAATATGAAATCGGTTGATAATAACTTAAAATACTGGTCATTTACTGAATCAAAAGCACTTGTTTCAGGATGTGGCGAAAGTGACGAAATTGATCTCTTACAACAATTAGGTTATTCAAGTGATACAAAACTGGCTTTCAGTCAGGATGGAAATATATATGTTAAATCTTATGGATCTGTAAATATTGCCGGTGGATGGAGCTGGAGTAGTTCAAGTAAAGATGGGATTATCCTTGACTCCCACCCTAGCGTTGAGTTTACATTTACTGTACTAAATCCTAGTGAAGTAGTATATGCCAGTAAACAAACAGGTGAATATGAATACTGTGAGAATACAACTATAATTACATATGAGCGTATGATTTATGGTGCCTGTGGAGATTTAGGCCCCAATGGTTTATCATCGGATATTAACTCATTGCTAACAGAAGATTTTATCACCGCATTAATAGATCATGGTATGGTAATTAATACAGGCTGTAATCCTCCTGACATTCAAGGTTCATATATTAATAGTCCTAATATGGTTCATTTCACAAGTGTTCCGAATGAATTACCGGGTTCAAGGTTCCCTGATCTATTTTTCACATTTTATGATCAGGATAATCTAACAATAAAATGGGATGCCAACAGCACAACCATTCATCATTATGGTTTGGGTGGTTTCTTATCCGGAGATGGTGATAAGTTCTCTGTATTTATTATGGTAGAAGTTGAACATATCGATAGCCCTGTTATTGCTGATGGTATCGTTATTGTAAGTGGTGAGATATCAGATAACGGAATAATAAATTATACTCAGTCGAACTATATGGTTGATAATAAAGGAAATCCGGGAGATGTGTTTATTGACAATGGTACAGGTCGTATCCTTAAAGATGGAAATGGTTTGGCAACCCGTACAAGCTTCTCCAAAGGATCTGATAATCCAAATAGTATATCGAGCCTTTTCTGGAAAGATCCAATTCTAAAGGATTAACAATATCTGATAAACAAAAAGGCTCTGCTTTGGCAGGGCTTTTTTTTTGCCATATTATTCCTATTTCACTTTTCACCATGCCCCCATTTCATTTCGGCAGACAGGCGCAGTGACATCGATTGTATGTTGTAATTGGATGAATGATATTATCGCAAGGTGATAACAACACAGTCCCGTAAAACGGGATCAATATTAAAAGCAGCAGGTAACACACACCTTTTGCAATCAGAAGGAAGCATTACAACTATACACTTTATTTGAAACACCTGATGCTTATAATGAGATTGCCACGTTTTCCTGCCTTGCAGTTGGAAAGCCTCGCAATGACGACGGTGAAATGGGATACACCTGCTGATGAATGACCAACACCCATCTATCGAATGATTTAATGATTCAATGATTTAATGTTGAATATCGAATGACCAATGTCCAGTAACTAATAACGAGTAACCAGTAACCAGTAACGAGTAACTAGTAACGAGTACCAAGTAACCAACACCCAGCAACTTATCTTTATAATTCCAGGCTAACCACAAAACTACTTCCTCTACCCTCTTCACTAGTTACAGAAATAGTTCCTCCCATCTTTTCAACAAACTCATTACACAGTAACAAACCAAGTCCGGTACCTAATTCATCATTAGTTCCTTTTCGTTGGCTTTTGTTGGAAATATTAAAAAGCTTTGAAATCATTTCCTCAGGAATACCGATGCCACTATCATTCACGTGAATATCAACCCTATTATCAGTGCTATTAGCAGATATCACAATTTCTCCACCAACTGGTGTGAATTTGACAGAATTACTTAAAAGGTTTCTCATTACAGTTTCAAACATCGATTTATCGTTAACGATGTTAAGATGATCAGGAACCTGAATAACCACCTTTTGCTTTTTCTGTAGTGCAGCACCCTTAATGAGCATATAAACATGTTCAATTCTTTCCTTAATATTGAATTCCAGAGGGTTGTACTCAACTTTACCCAGCTGACTTCTCGACCAATCGAGCAGGTTCGTTAGAAGTTTATATGAGTTTTGACTTGATTTTCCTACACTTATGAGTATTCTTTTCCTTTCGTTTTCATCAATATCTTCATATTTATCAGAAAGTAACTGTATCAAGTTATTCAGAGTACCCACCGGTCCTCGTAGATCATGAGCAATTATGGAAAAGAATTTGTCTTTGGTGTTATTTGCAACTCTAAGTTCCTTAGCATACTCCTGAATCTTCTCCTTTTGCAGATTTAACCTACTATTAACCTTTTTTCTATGCAAATTGCTTCTTGAAATTATCACAATAATTATAATCAGTAAAAATGCACCAACAAGAAGAGAATATAATAGTATACTTTGCTTTTTTTGCTCAGCCTCGTTGATTATCCTCATTTTTTGCTGTTCCAGATCACTCCGTTGCTTTTCCAATTTAATCTCATCTTCTATAGCCTCATAATTCTTATTTGCCAACAAAATTATTGAGCGGGCTATATTCCCTTGCTTTTCAATTGAATCTGATAGATGTGTATACTTCTGTAGATACTTCAGAGCATTTCCATATTGCTTTTTTCCCTGGTAGATATCAGCCAACAATCTGTAAACTTCAGGCAAAAAGCGATATTCCGTAAAAACATAAGGATATGAGGGGTACAACTTCATTGTCATTTGTAAAGCCTTTTCGAATTGACTATTGTCAAGATATAACATAGCCTTCTGATAATAAAACTCCTGTATTACATCTTCAAAAACACTACCATCAGGGTATTGATCAACTTCAGAAATCAATGTAAATGCACTTTTATATTCACCTCTTAGTCTATATAATTCTGCCAGTTTCAATTTTGTATATGCAATTGTATTATATCTATAAGGCTGATTTAACAATGTATCGGCAATTTTCATAGACCTTGAAAACCAGTAATAGGCCGTTGAACTATCATCATTAAACAAGGCTATCTCTCCAAGGTTATTCATTAACATATATGGACGCCAATAATTCCATTCTTCATTATCAATATAATATTGTAGAAGCTCTTCATACGACACTTTTGCCTGCTCCATTAATTTTGCAGTGTAATAAATATCACCCAGTACATTTAATGCATGCCTGTATGATTCATCAGCTTCGAATTCTTTGGATTTATCGCGTAAACGCAATAGGTATAACATTGCCTTTTCGTAATCACCATTTTCGAGGAAATAATCAACTTGCCATTCATCAAAATACAGCATTAATTCCTTGTTTTCATATCTTGATGCTATATTGTATGCCTTCTCAAGCAGAGAATAATCATCCGATATAAAAAACCTTACCCTTGTCACTAATGAAATGGAGTGAGCAAGATCATCTTTTTCTTTTGTGATTTCAAAAACACGATTCGCTATCGCTACCTTTTGTTGATGGTCAACTATTCTTGTGAGCGAATCATAAATCAAAAGCACCTCTTCCAATAGCTCTTCTCCCACAAGAGTATCTATTCTATTAATTTCATTTTCAAGGAGTCGCTCTTGCGGTAGAGCCGTTTTTACGGCTATAAGCATTGAAAAAAAAATGAGTAAATAGCGGATCATGTGGTAGAACGTATATCAAAAAAACTATTAAAAATCAATATTAACAAATATACAATTTGATTTGAAATTTCAGCAATTAACACACACCATTTGGAAAACAGAAGTTAATATTATCATTGAACTGTTTTTTGGGAATACCTGATGCTGCATAAACAATTGTCAATGACCAATGTCCAGTAACGAGTACCAAGTACCCAACTGTCGAATGATTTAATGTTGAATGACCGATGTATTTACAAAGATACCAAAAGAGCGTGGGGCGAAAAAAATGCCATGCTTCGCCATAGCTACGCGACGGCAGAGCGGGCGTGGGATAGCCTGTGGGCTGACAGCTTATTTTTTTAATCTGATCTTGTCTATTTTTTTGTAGGACAGATTGAATACGCCGTTATGAAGATATAAACAATGAATGCAATCCATTATCACGGCTATTTCTTGATATATTGCGCCACCGCTAAAGCTTTAGCGACACGCGGTTGAATACGTTTTTTCATCAAGAAATACGATGTATTCATGAACTCCTATAAAAATAAAGTAGCGTGAATAAAAAAATGTATTTGCCGGCCCGGTTTTACCTGCTGTATCCGCACCAGCGGAGGAGGCCCGGCATGAGGGCAAAGGAATGAAAAGTTTGAGATTGCTTCACTCTCTCCGGTGGCCGAAGCCTTGGCGAAGGACCCACTCTCACATGCCTCCCCGCTGGGTTCGCAATGACGTAAGGAAAGACTGTCGATTCATTATTTACAACAGATCAAAAAGCGCGTAGGCCCGAAAAAAATGCGGGCGTGGGATAGCCTGTGGGCTGACAGCTTATTTTTTTCTTGATTTTTTGCGCCACCGCTAAAGCTTCAGCGACACGCGGTTGAATACGTTTTTTTATCAAGAAAAAAATGTATTTGCCTGCCCGGCATGAGGGCATAAGAAAAACAAAGTTTGAGATTGCTTCACTCTCCCCGGTGGCCGAAGCCTTGGCGAAGGACTCACCCCCGGTGGCCGAAGCCTTGGCGAAGGACTCACATCACATGCCTCCTCGCTGGGTTCGCAATGACGTAAGGCCTAAAATAAACAAACAAAAAATCCAGACAAATCGGGATCAAAAGCAAAAACCCACCCCTGCCCCTCCCTGGAGGGGATTTTGTTTGGAGTATGTTATGAAGTGATGATAACTGATTACAATTGAGGAAAAGACTTAGTGTATTGCTTCACTATTTCGCAATAGGCTTGCCCGCTGGGTTCGCAATGACAAATTTAAATTTGTGGAATACCTGATGCTGAATGACCAACACCCAACTGTCGAATGATTTAATGATTCAATGACTTAATGATTTAATGACTTAATGATTTAATGTTGAATATCGAATGACCAATGTCCAGTAACTAATAACGAGTAACCAGTAACCAGTAACGAGTATCTAGTAACTAAAAACAAGTAACCAGCAACTCAAGTCAGCTACAAGGTAAAACGAACAATGCTTACGCCGAACTAAGGTTGATTTTATTGTTTTTGTGTGATCCGATATATTAGCTGGGATAATTCGGAAGCTTTAAAGGGTTTTCCTATGTAATCATTCATTCCGCTGTCAAGAAACTTCTCCCTGTCTCCTTTCATTGTATTAGCCGTTAATGCTACAATTGGGATTCTCTTTTCTATGTTATTCTGCGTTTCAAACGACCTTATTTCTCTGGTTGCCTCAAGGCCGTCCATAATTGGCATTTGGATATCCATTAATATCAAATCATAATCATTATCCTTAAATTTCTCCAATGCAATCTTACCATTCTCAGCAATTTCAACTTTATGGCCTAGCTTTTCAATTAGGAATCGGGCAACTCTTTGATTTATGGCATTATCTTCGGCAACCAGTATGTTCAAGTCTTTCAATACCATACTATCAGATTCCGAATCACCATCATCACTCAGATTGTTTTTTGAAGCCAATTCCAATCGTAAAGTAAACCAAAATGAAGCTCCTTCACCTTCCACACTATCAACTCCTATTTCGCCTTGCATCATTTCTGATAAACTCTTCGAAATGGATAGTCCTAGTCCCGTTCCTCCAAATTTCCTGGTTGTGGATGCATCAGCTTGTGAAAATGATTGAAATAATCTGTTTATTACTTTTTCAGATATTCCAATTCCCGTATCCTTTACCGTAAATTTTAACTTGGCTCTTTTCAGATTAACACTAATGAGTTCAACATTTACATCAACACCTCCATGATCTGTAAACTTGATAGCATTGTTAATCAAGTTTATAAGTATTTGCTTAATACGTAAAGGATCGCCTATGAGATAGGATGGGATTTTTTCACTTACCTCATACTTTAAATATAAATCTTTTTGGCTCGACTTGAAACGAAGCATTTTGATAACTTCTTCAATGGTCTTTCTAACACTGAAGGTAATGTTTTCCAACTCTATCTGACCTGCTTCGACCTTGGAAAAATCAAGAATATCATTAACAACATTCAGTAAATTTTCGCTCGAAATATCGATAATATTCAAATATTCCATTTGATCTTCTGAAAGTTCACTGGCTTTTAATGCTTCAACCATACCTATAACTCCATTCATAGGGGTTCTTATTTCATGCGACATATTCGCTAAAAACATTGATTTAGCATGTGTAGCATGTTCGGCTCTTTCTTTTGCATCAATTAATTCTCTTTTAGCCTTATTAAGCTGAATATGTACTCTGGCACGAGCCAATAATTCTTCTTCCACAAATGGTTTATGAACATAATCAACAGCTCCACAGGTAAACCCTTCAATTATACTTTCAGGATCACTCATTGAAGTTAAGAAGATTACAGGAATATCTTTTGTTCGGGGTGACTTTTTAAGCTCTCTACACACTTCAAACCCAGTCATATCAGGCATGACGACATCCAGTAAAATCAAATCCAATTTCTGTGCATTGGCTTTCTTAATTGCAGATTTACCATTGTCGGCAGTTGCAATCTGATAATTCTCCTTGGATGAAAGAATTGCCTTCATATTAAGTAAACTCGACTTAATATCATCAACAATTAAAACTCTGGGGCGGTACTCATTTTCCATACACTATTTTTAGTCACGGTTTATCAAAAGTATTAAAAATATTTATCTGTTCCTTGCGGAGAACTTTTTAATTATATCTACTATCTCATCAATATTAAGAGAGTGAGTTGCTGCACCGCTTAGCAATGCTTCCTTGGGCATACCATAAACAATACATGATTCTTCACTTTGTGCAACGGTAATTGCTCCTGCATTTTTCAGTTCCATAAGCCCTATCGAACCATCCTTCCCCATTCCGGATAATATGATTGCCAGTATTTTAATTCCCGGGAAATTAAGTACTGACTTAAATAATACATCCACCGATGGCCGGTGACGGTTTACTTTTTCACCACTGTTAAGTTTTACAAAATAATTAAACCCATTATTTTTTATTTCCATATGTTGATCACCCGGAGCAATTAATGCCATCCCTCGGTATAATTCATCACCATCACCGGCCTCAAAAATTCTAAGTTCACTATTCTGGTTTAACCTTGAGGCATAGGAGCCTGTGAATCTTGCAGGCATGTGCTGTACTGCTAATATGGGAGCCGTATCTGCTCCTAAATTCGACAATATGCTATTTATTACTTCTGTGCCACCGGCTGACGATCCGATTAATACGACACTATTACAAGTGACTTTAGTAGAGCTGGTATTGGTATCAGTAGTTTTACGTACAGCAGGTGTAGCAAGAGATTTCAACAGTTTTTGACTGATCCTTGACTTTGCAGCAGCAGCGACTGAGTTAAACAATTTTTCCTTCCACTCTTCAAGAAGCAATTCGGATGTCATTACAGGTTTTTGTATTACATCAAGAGCTCCTAGATTGTATGCAGAAAGCGCAATCTTGCTATCATTTGCAGTAAGACTAGATATAATAATTACGGGAATCGGATGCTGCGACATTAGTCTTTTCAGAAATGTTAAACCATCCATTCGCGGCATTTGAATATCCAATGTTATAACATCGGGTTTTTCCTCTTTAAGCTTATTAACGGCAATATAGGGATCGGAAGCAACTCCAATAACTTCAATATCTTTATTGGAAGATAGTACTTTCGTAAGAGTCTGCCGAATTAAAGCTGAATCATCAATAATTAACACCTTAATTTTGTTCTTCATAACTTCTGCCTTTTTTCAACAAATTTCATTTTCACAACCCCTGTCGAAGTGTTGAATATTAACTTCCTTCCCTTTTCTCCTCCCATGCTTTTTGCAACAACCTTAATGCCCATCTTGGCAAGAAGGTTTTCCTGAATATTAATATTTCTTTCTCCAATATTAAAAATACTATCATTTGCGTTTAGAACCGATGCTCCACCAAACACTTTGGCTACCAGATCTTCACGCCTTGACCCCATATATAGCATACTATTCACCAACTTTTCGATTGCAATATTACCGTACTTAGGGGAAGCCAGCCCACTACCGTTCCAATAAGGCATCATATAATGATTTATACCACCCTGATGCAGTCGTTGGTCCCATAGGCATACCGAAACACAGGATCCTAACAAGGTGGTGATCTCCATTGGCTTTGAGGAGTATTTAATGGCTCCTGGTAGCAAAAAATATTTTAATATTTCTGGCATTTACTCTAAAAAATCTCTTCGTCAAATAGAATTGCATCGTCATCGAAGCTGTCATTATCATCGGTTATTACCTGATTCGGGAGTATAAGCTGTACCATTGTGCCCCCGGCATTAGTAATTTCTATATCTCCATCAAGCATCTCCAATAAGGCTTTCACAACTGAAAGTCCGAGCCCTGAGCCACCGTTTACTGAATTTATGGTTGTATCAACCCTCTTAAACCTATCAAATATAATTTCCATTTCCTCCTGCGAAATACCTTTGCCATTATCCGAAATTGAAAATGTAAGTTTATCATCTACAAATGTATAGCTCATAACTATCTCACCTCCATCAGGACTGTTTTTGATGGCATTACTCAGTAAGTTTAGTAGTATTAAATTCAATTTCTTTACATCTGTATTGAAAACTATTTCCTCAATGTTTGAGATGATTTCAATATTCTTGTTTTTTATATCGAGCTGAAACTCATTTACTACCGAATTATGGATCTCTTCTACATTTGTAATGGAAACCTCAAGGTTTTCAAGTCCGGCCTCAATAATTGCAGCGGTAAATATGTTTTTCAAATGAAAGTCAAGTTGGGCTGCTTCACGATATATGACCTCTGCCATTGGTCTGGCATTCATTAAACTGTCATCGTTCAATGATATTATATTATCAGCCATACTGATTATGGAACTGAAAGGATTATATACCTCATTCATTATGTTGGAAATGAAGTTACTTTTTAATGATTCAGATTCCTTTAGCTTTGCATTTAGATTTGATATAGTTTTCTGTAATTCAGCAATTTGCTGTTGTGTTTTATGTAGTTCTTTATCTTTCATTTTCAACAAATTTTGAAATTAGATTTTTCTATAGACTGATGCTGTAACATGTTCAATGGGGAAGTTCATATTAATTAGTGACTCCGAATGTCCTAAAAAAAGATAACCTCCAGGTATAATGCAATCCAGTAGTTTATTGACTACTTTTTCTTGTGTTGTCCTGTCGAAGTAGATTAAAGTATTTCGGCAAAAAATCATATCCACACTTCCTGTTATTGGCGATGCAGGGTTTAATAAATTATATCTAAAAAATGACACCTTGCTTCTTAGCTGTGGGGAAATTCGTATTTGATTTTTTGTCCTGTCTTTGCTCTTCAGCAGGTATTTGCTGCGGTAAGCAACTGGTATCTGGTTAATGAGCGCTCCTGAATATATTGCCAGACTTGCTTTTTTCAGTACGGATGTACTTATGTCGGATGCCAGAATCTCAAAATCAAAAAGAGGAATCTTTTTTTTCTGCTCATACAGAACCATGGCAATTGTAAACGGTTCTTCGCCACTGGAGCATCCGGCACTCCATATCTTTATTTTTTTACTCTTCTTATCCTGAAGATAGGGGTTAAGAATTTCATCGGTCAAAAAGGTAAAATGCTTCTCTTCACGAAAGAAATCGGTTTTATTGGTCGATATTCGGTTAATCATCTCCACGGCTTCTTTCCTTTCAGGATCATTACTGAGAACATAATTACAGTACTCTTTATAAGTACCAATTCCTGTTGCGATTAGCCTGCTTTGGAGTCTTGATTTTAGTAGCAATTTTTTATTTGGATATAGATTTATACCATAGTTTTGATATATAAAGTCTGAAATCTTCTTAAAATCCGTATCAGACAATTCTCCATATGATTGAGATCTAACCATTTACAACTGCCGGTTAAAATCTTTCAAATTCATCATCAATGTTATCCGAAACATCGAGATTAATATTTACACCTGTGTTGTCATCAATGGTTCCATCGTTTTTCATTGGCCTATTGACCTCTGTAATAAGTCGGGGTGATTTGGAAACATTATGTTTTCGTGTTCTTTTATCTCCATCGATTTTGAAATGAGAAATAATGCTAACAAGTTGTTCAGCCTGACTCGACAGCTCTTCGGAATTGGTGGCCATTTCTTCTGCGGAAGCGGCATTTTGCTGACTTACATCGTTTAATATTTGTATGGCATTATTAATTTGATCAGCGGCATCACGTTGTTCTTTACTTGCAGCACTTATTTCCTGCACAAGCATGGATGAATTCTGAATACTGGGAACAAGCTCTACCATAAGCTCTTTGGTTTTTCCTGCAATTTCAACACTGGCTTTACTGATTTCATCGATTTCAGATGCAGCAGTTTTTGTTTTATCAGCAAGTTTTCCAACCTCAGAGGCTACAACTCCAAATCCTTTACCATATTCTCCCGCTCTTGCTGCCTCAACAGAAGCATTTAAAGCAAGTATATTGGTTTGAAACGCTATATCGCTTATAATGGAAATCTTATCAGCAATCTTCTCCATTGACGCTACTGACGAAAGTACAATATCGCTGCCCTGAGATACTTGTGTGGAAACTGCTTTAGTTATATCTTCGGTTTGATTAGCGTTATCAGCATTTTGTTGGATATTTGATGCCATTTGTTCCATTGACGCAGATACTTCTTCGATGGATGAAGCTTGCTCGGATGCTCCTGAGCTAAGGTTTTGAGATGAGCTACTTAGCTGATAACTTGCGTCAGCCAGGTTGTTTGTGGCTTCCATAACGCCGGTAATTACCTTCTTTGTTGAGGCAGCAATTGTACGTAGCGCCTCTGCAAGTACACCAATTTCATCTTTTTGATTAATATCCATTGTGGCTTCAAGTTCACCATTGGCTAAACGCGTTGCAAATTCAACTTCCTTTTTTAATGGTCGACTTAGCGATTGGCCAATCAAATATAGAATGGGCATCATAATTGCGCCAATTATTGCACATATTATCAGGATTGTATTTATCAAACTCCTCTTAGGTGCCATTATTTCTTTTTCGTCAATTTCTGTTATAATTGCCCAGTTTAATCCATTAATATCTACCTTAGCATAGCTGCTTAAAACCTGATTTCCTCTGTAATCAGTAATTATATCACTTCCCGATTGGCCGTTAAATACCCTTTCGGTTGCTTTTGTTTTAACACTTTGTTTAAGAACCGTTGATTGGGAAGAAAACTTTGAATCAGATCTAAATAATAAATCCTTTCCTACGAGATATGATTCACCGGTTTCACCCATACCATCGTTGGATAGCATTATAGTATTTAATTCATTACTGCTGATTTCTGCAATTAGTACCCCTATGATGTCGCCGTCAAATACTACGCTACTTCCCAGATATACAGAAGGATTACTGTTGTCGGAAGTTTGATCCATATCGCTAATAATAGGCTCAGTTGAGCGTAAACAATAACGCCAGATCTTAGAGATTCCATTCGATTCCTGACTAAGTTCATCGTTAATTCTCTGTTTATCGGTTGAATAAATTACCCTTCCGTTTCGTGTATCGGCAATTATAAGATTATTAATATTATTTGCGCTCATATAACTCTGAAATGACTTAGAGTATAGATCCATAGACTTTGCCACTGTGGAAGAAGGTGCTTTCCCCATAGAAAATACATTTAGTAATTCCTTAACAGCTTTTATCGTAACAGGCATTTTTGCCAATGCATCAACAGCTGTTATTTTATTATTAATAAAACTTTCAACCTGCTGTTTTTTCATAGCTTGAACAGAAACCAGATGTTCATGAGCATTCTCTGTTAGTATGTCGTCAGCTGCAGAAATAGAAACGTATCCCATGGCAAATATGCATGAAAACCCAAGGATTGATACGTAAATAATAACTTTTAAAGTAATGCTAAGATTTTTCATTTAGTTTTTTCTTTTATTCAATTAATAACTATCAATAGTCCATTTCTAGTGTTGTATAATAATATCCTGAAATATCCTGTTGACATCGAGAATCATAATAAACTCATCATTCTTCTTAAAAACTCCGCTAATGTGGTCAAGTGAATTCGCTTTTCCCAATGATGGCGCCTCAGAAATCTGATCAGCATTAATTTCATCAACGTGAAGTACTTCATCTACAATAGCTCCAATGTTAATTTGTTCATTATCCTTATCGATGGTTAGTATAATAATACAAGTGTTTTTTGTTCGATTAGTTTCCTCCAATCCAAAGGTCTGGTTTAAGTCGATAACAGGGAGCACATTACCATGATGGTTAATTACACCTTTCATGTTTTTTGGTGCATTTGGGACATTGGTGATTTCTGAAAGCTGCAGTATCTTCAATGTGCGGCTCACATGAGCAGCATATGTTTCATTCCCCAGCTTGAAGCTGAGATATGAATTGCTTAGATTTTCATTATTTGTCATTTTTATCAACTTTTCGATTTGAATAAAAATCAATCAACTTATTTGTGTCAAGTACCAATGCTACCTTACCATCGCCTAATATTGAAGCTCCAGCAAAAATTTCATCATGCTCAAGTATTTTCCCAATGGGCTTTAGTACAGCCTGATATTCAGATAATAATTCATTAACTACCAACCCAACAACTTTTTTCTGATACCCAACAGTAATGAAATGAATTTCTGTTGATTTTTCATCAGAATTACCAAAAACTCTAGGAAGATTTATAAAGGGAAATTGTGTGCCATCAACATTAATAACATTATTAATTGCACTATTTACAGCATCCGCACTAACCTTATGTATCTGTTTAACAGATGATAGTGGAATTACAAACCTGTCGTTATTGATTGTAACCAGCAATCCGTCGATTATTGATAATGTTAGTGGTAACCTAATTGTAACCTCCGTCCCTTTTCCCTGTTCAGAACTTAGTGATACCTCACCTCGAAGGTCATTTATCTTTTTTCTTACCACATCCATACCAACACCTCTGCCTGATACGTCAGTAACAACTTCATTTGTTGAAAATCCAGGTTGCATTAATAGTTTTAGTATTTCCTTGTCGGACAGGTCATCTGTTGGTTGCACCAGATTTTTTTCAAGAGCTTTATGCAATACATTTTGAGTATCGATACCTGCGCCGTCATCGGTAATCTGAATAATGATTGATGTCCCTGAAAGACTAGCTTCCAGATGAATGGTTCCAATTTCTGGTTTGCCCTGTTCAATTCTTTTTTGAGGTGATTCAATACCATGATCTATTGCATTTCTAATTATATGCATTATAGGATCGGATATTGTTGCAATAATGGTTTTATCCAGCTCAGTTTCGGTTCCCTCAGTAATGAAAACAACTTTCTTATTAAGTTTTTTCGACAAGTCTCGGGTTAGTCGTTTAAACTTTACAATCATCGTTTGGATGGGGATCAATCTCATATCAAAGGCGATATCCCTAAATTGTCGTGAAAGCTGTTGAAAGTCTTCTGACAGTATTACAAGCTCTGTTGAATTTACCTCATTGGCAAGGTTTACCAATCGCGCCTGTGTTGTTACCAGTTCACTAACCAGATTTATTAAAGAATCAAGTTTAGAAGATGCAACTTTAACTGTTTCGATGCTTATGGTTTCGTTTTGAAATGGTTTAGCTTTATTTACGACCGCTTCCTTTTCTTCGGTTTTCTCCGGATCTGTTAACACTTCAGCAACTTCTTCTATATATGTTTTATTTGTTGTTGTTTGCTCGTAATCAGTTTCCAGGGCATCTATAATACTGAGAAAACTATCCGGCTCATCGGGTTTATTGTCGAGAATGTAGCTAAGTGACGAACGGCAATTATGCAACGAGAATAAGTCTTTTTCTGATAATAATTCAATGGTTATCTTACTATCAATATTAACAAAAATGAAAACATCTTCAATATCACTTTTTCCAGCTTCGGTTGATAGTATGATTGTCCAACTTAGTTTGCATTTCGATGGGTTGAAATCATCAAAATCCTGAAGTTTTTCGCTGTTTATCCTAATCAAAGTCTCACCCAGATCAACAAGCTCATCCACAAGGTAAAGCGGGTTAGTACCATCATTTAGGATATCTTCATTTGGCTCAAATTTTATGTAATAGATACTTTTTTTGAGATCTGATTTCTCTGGTTCTGAAACTGTGTCAGGTACTTCAGAGCCTTTATTAACAGGAGCTATATCCTTTAACAAGCTGTTAATATGTGCTTTATGCTTGTTTGTTTGACTTAATAACTCAGGATCATCATCGGCATGAAGTAATTGGGATATATGATCTCCCACACTCATGGTAAAACCAATGATATCAGTATTGAGTTTAATCTCCTGACTTCTAATTTTATCGTAAAGAGTTTCAAGCTCATGAGTAAAATCGCTTAGGTTTTTGTACCCGAACATTGCACCTGAGCCTTTGAGTGAATGCATTATTCTAAAAACCTCATTAACAAGCTCATAGTTTGAAAGGTCTTCTTCCAACTGTAGCAAAGTTTCCTCAAGTTTACCCAGAAGATCCTTAGCCTCATCATTAAAGAGCTTGGTAAAATCTTCCATTAGCGAAGAACTTTATTTATAACATTAAATAACTTTTCCTTTTGGAATGGCTTATTGAGCCAACCGGTTGCACCTGCTTTTTTCGCTTCAAGTTTCTTTTCCTGAAGAGTTTCTGTTGTGAGTAATAAAATCGGAATACGCTTATAATTTTCACTTTGCCTTACATTTCTGATAAGCTCAATACCATTCATATTTGGCATATGCAAGTCTGTAATAATCAAATCAATTTTCCTACCGTCAAGATTCTCAAGAGCATCATTTCCATCAACGGATTTAATTATATCATAACCCGATTCGGTTAGAAAAAAACCGATTGATTCCCTAATACTGTATGAGTCGTCGACTAATAATATTGTTTTACTCATAATCCCTCTTTTTGTAATGAAGAAATCTTCTCAATAATGCCTGTTTTTGTTAATAATTCCAGTTGACTTTCATCAATATCTATGTCAACAGTAGTTTCTTTATTTAACTTGTTTCTTGACTCCATAAACCCGATTATCAATTGAAAAAAGCACAAGTCAATATTTGCCGGTGAATTGACAAATAGTTTTAAACTATCGGTATGGTATGCGTTGTTTAGAAGGTAATTATAAACTGACTTTGTATTTTCAACAGTTAATTCTCCTTTAAGAATTATTTCCTGACGATTACTTCCCTCAGGTTGTTCCAACAATATTTCATAGTTATCAACTGCCATAAGCCTTACTGCCGCTTCTTTTGTTGCGTCTAAAATACTAAAAAAAGGTAATTAATAACTAGAAAGGTTCCTATTGAGTTAATGCTTTGGAAATTAAACCCCTAAGTGTATCAGGATTATTACGCATTACCGTAATTAGCATATCGAGAGTACTGGTTTTATTAAGGCCTAGTGATTTACCGGTTTTCTCGATGTACATAAGGTTCTGACGTGAAAGCCTGAACCCGGTGTGTATTTTAATATCTTTTTCCGACATATTATACCCTTTCCTGAATCTCAACCCTAAACTTCGGATTACTGATACATATACCTGTTTTTAGGTTGAAAACAGCTTGTCTATTAGTAACCTTGGATCTTGCAATGAAAGTATTTTCAGATACCGACAGTACCGTACTTCGTGAGCCATTTATTACAACAAAATCACCGGGAAATAGTTTTAGTTTATTACTTTCTGATGATTCCAAACTTCTTTTCAGATCATTATATTCAAGATTAATTCTGGCCATAACCTCCGGCCTACCACCAAGATCAGGATGATTAAGCATGGCTAACCGTCTGTAAATCAGCTTTGCTTCATTAATATTCGTTATGTTATGAAAGTATTCCATTCATTAAAATCAATACAAATATACAACATTGTTGTACATTGTCAAACAAAATGACATTTTTTTTATTACGATTTGAGAAGAGGAATTAATTTTAGGTGTTGGGTACTTGGTACTCGTTACTGGTTGCGGGTTATTGGTTATTCGTTTGTCCTTTCATAAATATGGTTGACACTATATCCAGTTTTTTAAACTTCCTGTTAATAATATATTTTTTAATAATTAAGTGTCATTCATATTTTTGTGTTGTAAAGTCAAACGGAGAAGGGCTCTG
>Ga0209475_10000591_pt1 | contig 66507 bp, 59 predicted proteins | sample tdDd471_FD_187128 | JGI IMG/M metagenome (GOLD analysis project Ga0209475, IMG submission 187128) | Marine sediment microbial communities from the Atlantic coast under amendment with organic carbon and nitrate - tdDd47.1 (SPAdes)... | ecosystem: Environmental > Aquatic > Marine > Coastal >... | reverse complement strand
TTTTACTCCTGAATCCTTGACAGAACCTATTCTCTCAAATGTTCTATGCCTATGAATAGGGAAACTCAAAGAAAAATATCACTTTTCTTCAACTAAACTTGGTTTACAACATAGAAGGGAATGAAGGGTAAAAGAAGCCGAAAGCGGATTAAAGTTGAACTTCGTAAAGTTGAACTATTGGCTAATCTATCTCAGAATCATATCCACCTATCCAATCACTGCATCCTCACAGATATAGGTAGGGACGATTCCTGTGGTTTCTATTCGCATTTCGGCATGTTTTCTCAGCGTGTTGCCAGTCATTACCAGCATAGTATCCAGCCCAAACTTATTGCCACCGATGATATCCGTACTGAGGGTGTCACCTACCATCAGGATTTTACTTTTATCTGAGGTGCCGCCCATGGCTATGGAGTGCTCATGAGCAAAAATGAACATCTGGGCATCTGGCTTACCAAATCGGATAAAACGCTTGCCTACCACATCTTCTATCATGTTGGACAAGCCACCGATAGCAATGGCCACCTCTTTGTTGTTCATCGGGTAAGACTTGTCAGTGTTGGAAACAATAGCCGGAATGTTGGTCATCCGCAGTAGGTTCACGGCTTTGTTGATATCGTGATACCAGTCAAACCCCTCATCATCCAGAAACACCAGCGCACTGATTTCATCTGCCTGGCTGAGATCCATATGTGCAATTGAAAGGGTGTCCAGGCCGAGCGTTTCTATGTAATGAGCGGAGCGAAAAGTGCCAAGATAGGCAATGATGCCTGATTTTACTTTGAGCTTCAGGTATTCACGAGCCAGCATTCCGGAAGAAACTATTTTATCCACTGTGATGCAGTCCAGCCCCCTGTCTTTGTAGGATTGCGCCAGTTCTTTCGGGCCTCGTGAGGCATCATTGGTCAGCACAAAATAGTTGATTCCCTTTTGATCCAGGTATTCAAAGGTTTTTTCGATACCCGGAATTAGTCCTTCGTGATTTTTCAATACCCCAAAGGCATCGAAAAAAATGGTTTCATATTGGTCAACTATCGATTTGAAAGGAATGATGTCCATGGATCAGAGGTCTAGTGCTTTCAGGATTTTGTCCACGTCAAAGGACTTGTCAAGATTTGGGAAGTAGTTTTCATAGGCTTCATACTGGAGCTTGCTGGAATAAAACTCAGCGAAGAAATACCGGCCATCTTTGATCACATAGTTGATGATAAAGAAGCGATAAGTTTCTTTGAGTATTCTCACTTCCTGTTCGGTAAGAGGATATACTTTGTGATAGGCTTTGAGAAACCGGATAAACCGGTCTTCCATCAGCGGATCGATCGTGTAGCTAAATACTGTGCGATCGCCTGCTTCGGAGCACACCCGGCTGAAGAAGTAGAAATCCATCATTCGGGTACTCATTCTGAACCAATCATAGTCCCAGCGACTGAAAAATGTGTAATCCTTTTTCACAGAGAAATTACCAATATTCCAATCTACAAACACCGGAATGGAGGGCATATCTGACACACCTATTTTGTCACAGTTTTCCATGAACAGGTTGCACTGCTGCCTGATGACATCCTCGTGCCCGCGGTGGTCAAACTTGCCTCTGTCTGTTTCCAGGATGTCCAGCAAGTGCTGGATGTCATCATTGGTTTGCTTGAAGTTGGGTGGAAGCGTGTTTTTCACCTTGTAACAGGCTTTATGAAATTTAGCCAGCTCACTTCCCAAGATTGATATCTGCTCTTTTGATTGCTTACGGTCAGGTTTTTGATCGATTTTGATCGGATTGTAAAAAATCACCCAGGCATCCATAATCCCTTCCGTGTGGCGGTAGACGTAGAGCTGGCCATGTTTGGTCAGCGATTTGGCCAGGAAGTTTTCGAATGGTGCCGGAAGGTTGTTGGCCAGGGCATTGATGATGCCATGGTCTTCCACAAAGTGATCAAACTTCCCAAAGTAAGACAGTTTGGCGATGATGATTTCGTCATCCTCAAAGCGGATTCTATATACGTGATTGGTAGATACTTTGGCACTGATGTCCTCCACGGTTTTGATTTTGCGCGAGTTGTCGTAATCATGCCACGCATCTTCTATGATTTTGATGAAGTTGATGTTCTGAAACATGTAAGCTTATCTATATGAAATGCTGATTAATAACCTGATTATATGATTTCGAAGTATCGTTTGAGTTCCCAGTCGGTAACGCTGGCTGCAAACTGCTGCCATTCCCATTCCCGGGTCTTACAAAAGTGGTCTACAAAAGCGTCACCAAAAAGCTCCCGGGCAAGTTTTGATGATTTCATGGCAGATGTTGCTGTTTTTAGATCGGGAGGTAGTGTGCCATGCGCTGTGTTTTGGTAGCCATTACCTTTTGTTGGAGGAATGGTCAAATTTAGTTGCTGTTCAATACCATAAAGTCCGGAAGCAAGGGCAGCCGCCATTGCCAGGTAAGGATTCACATCAGAGCCAGGCACGCGCAGCTCCACTCTGGTAGCTTTTTCACTTGGGTTAATTATACGAAGAGCTGTTGTGCGGTTATCCATGCCCCAGGTGAGCGTTGTTGGTGCCCAGGCGCCTTCTACCAGTCTTTTGTAGCTGTTGATTGTAGGCGCATACATAGGAAGTAATTGTGGTAGTGCTAGCAGCTGACCAGCCATAAAACTCTCCGCAATAGGAGAGAGGCCATTTTCCGAATTGTGATCATGAAAGGTATTCTTTCCATCTTTCCACAAGCTCTGATGAATGTGTCCACTGCAGCCGGGTAGTTCATGATTCCACTTGGCCATGAAGCTGGCCATTACTCCATGTCGGGCAGCGATTTCTTTCACTCCGGCTTTGAACAATACCGCTCTGTCCGCAGCTTCCAATATATCCGAGTAGTGCATTGCTGCTTCGTAAACACCTGGACCGGTTTCGGTATGAATTCCCTCCAAAGGAATTCCATATGCATCCATCAATGTGAAAAGATCATTGAAGTATGGACTTTGCTGCGAAGCTCTCAATACGGAATAACCAAACATTCCCGGAGTAAGTGGTTTTGGATTGATACCACCTTTTTCAGCCAGAGTTTCAGGACTTTCGTCAAAGTTGAACCATTCAAACTCTTGAGCAAAGCGGGTTTCAAAGCCCAATTCCTCAGCTTTTTGAATTATTTTTTTCAGAAGGCTTCTGCTACATGCCGGATGATCTATTTGGCTAAAATCTCCAAGCATGAAAGGAATATCTTCTTCCCATGGAATATTTCGGAGGGTATTGATATCAGGATAGTAATGAGCATCAGGAAATCCCGTATGCCAACCAGTCAAGTCTTTTTCTTCACTCGTATACGATACATCAGCCACATCCCATCCAAACACAACATCACAAAATCCAGAACCATCTTCAATCGCATCGATCGCCTTGTTCCGCCGCATAATCTTGCCTCTGAGCACACCGTCTATGTCCACGATGGCCACTTTCACACGCTGGTCGGTTGATGCTTTAAGCTTTGACAGGTTGTCTGTTTTCATGTGTATAAAATGGGTTTTGGGCATTAGGCCTTTGGCGTTTGGTTCGGAATTTTATTCATCTTTGGTTGGTGTCCTAAAATTGCCTCGGCCATGCCGATTTCATGTGATTATATTTTGACTTAGCTCTTGATGTTAACGAGTTTCGGGTTGTCTGATTTTTTAATACTTAAATATTTACCCTCCATCGCCTTATTAAAAGTAATTTGCCCACTGATCAATGCCTATTGCCTACTGATTTACTCTTCACTTTTCACTCTTCACCCTTTACTCTTCATTCCCCAATTTATCCAAATCATCAATCATGCTTTCCAGTTGATGAAGTATTTCTTTGTCGCTGAAGGTTTCACTTTCAATCAGTGAGTCCATTTCAGTGTAGATGTCCACTTCATAGTCCCGTTTTAGTCCTTCGGAGAAGACCAGAGCGTTTTTGACATGCAGTTGCCCGTAGCTGAGTGCTACCCTGGCTTTATCCAGTTGGTGAGAGTCTACGAAATGCTCCGTAACTTTTAGCTCGGCAAAAGTCAGTGCATTGAGTGCACGCATAGAAGCATCATTGAGCTCTTTTATATCAAAATCGGGTGAAGAAATGTGGTCATGAACTTCACGAAGCCTCATCAGAGCCGTATCAATTTTCATGCGATCAGCAGGCTCAATTTCCTGCTCGATCTTTTCGATTTCTTCTATCGCCAGTTCCAGGTGATAAATACTGCGATCCCTTGCATCATGCTGGAAATATCGTTTGGTGTTCGTTAGCAGCATATCCGGATCCACAATCTCTTCTCTGATACTGACGGGTTTGGTGTGAGAAAAGTAAAATCCCGAGAGATACAAGATCAACAGTAAGAGTCCCAGAAAAGCTAAATTCTTAAATGGTTTCAATATGATTGTTGTTTTTTGGTTTGTCTTGAGATAGCATTATTGTTTAAACTAAACATTTATTGAAACAGTTGTTTCCATAATCTGATAATTCTTTAGAAGAAATCATCTTATGAACATAAGTGGGTTTATGAATTTCCTGTTTGTTTGCAGGCCACACGAGTCTTCAATACCTAAACTTGGAAGCTAAATGAATTTTGATAAGAAATATTGGGAAGAAAGGTATCTCAGCCATCAGACAGGTTGGGATACCGGATCAGTAACTACTCCGCTGAAGACTTATTTTGATCAGCTGGAAAATAAGAACCTCAAAATACTGATCCCTGGAGCAGGCAACGGACATGAAGTAGCATACCTCTGGAGCCAGGGTTTTAAGCATGTTTATTTGCTAGACATTACCGAAGCGGCTACTCGTGGATTTAAGCAAGCACATCCTGACTTTCCGGCTGAATACGTATTGAATGAGGACTTTTGGAATCATCAGGAGGAATATGACCTGATTGTAGAGCAAACTTTTTTCTGTGCATTGGATCCTGCGCTTAGGAAGAAATATGTCACTAAAATGCATGAACTGCTCAAGCCTGGAGCAAAGCTGGTGGGGCTGCTTTGGAGTGTTGATATTAATAAAGATCATCCGCCCTTTGGAGGGCATACAGAAGAATACCTGGAATTATTCAAAGACCCGTTCAAAATAGAAGTGATGGAGAATGCCTATAATTCTATTGCTCCAAGAGCAGGGAGGGAGTTGTTCATCAAAATGATAAAAGTGTGAAGGTTATTCCGCTCTGCTTAACCCTATCTGCTCGGTATTTAGTGCGGCTCTTTTTCTAATCGATTCTTTACGTATCTTTTCTGGAGTGGAAGATATTTTTGGTAAATCCAACTGGATTTGAAGTTGTTGTGACGATAGCAGTCTGTTTTGTGTGTTATCCGCTTCAATTCATGATTTCTCATGTAACTATTAACCATTGCTTCAAATGGATTTCCACGAGGGTACCTTTTGGAAGATGGATGGGTTTCGTTATAAATCCTCTGCCTGAAATCCTCGGTTCTTACCAAAAAGCATTGGTCACTAAAGCCATATCCCAGATGGAAATTTCCTATTTCATCAAAAGATTCGCTTTTAGCTTCTTCAAATTTGCTATTCCATGTAGGGTTAGCAACAAGTATGTCCTTATGTTCATTTAAGAGTTGGATACCTTCAGCAATCCAATTACTACTATTTTGGTAAAGATGTGAGTCACCTTTGAAGTACAACAGAAACTTGGTTTTACAGAGGTAAATACCTACTAATTCTGACGTGGATACATAATAAGCATCTTCGAAAGCATCTTTAGTTAAGCCAAAATGATCCAGCACCTCATCAATGAAATCTTCTACGAAATAGAAAGTATCAATTATGTCCTTATCAACTTTTTCTTCAAGAAGTTTTTGGATTTTTGATCGATCATTGACGTTGTTGACAATTACTTCCCTTGATTGAAAATCGGTTTTACATCTGGATATCAGTTCACTTAGATAATTACCGCTGAGAATAAATCTCCAATCTCCTTCCCAAATATTTGTTTGATATGTAAGCATATATAGTAAGGTTTGGGAGATAGAGATGAGCGGATTTTCTGAAAATTGACCTCCCGTTAAAATTTTTACGAAAATATTTATTTAGAGGAGAATTTCGGAGTTTTAGGTATGATAATTAATTTGTACTTGCTTGAAGAGCCAAGTAAAAAGAGGATTTATGATATGTGCTATTTACTGTAATCTTATTGATATTGAATTAGTGGAGCCTTTTAAAAGCTGCAGGTACACAAAACCCCAACACCCCAGCATGATGCGTGAAGCTTACCGGAGTGTTTTTGTAGTCTAACATTGGTAATCCATCACTGTCAGAGATGATTGAAACATCAAGGTCATATTCTGATTTGCAGAACTCAACCAGCCGCTTTCTCACCTCAGCAGACTCATCATTGCTCTCTTGTCGGTATATCTGGTAGACAAGTTCTTCTGGATTTTTGGCAGCAATGGCATAAATGATAGGTTCTTGGGTAAAGACTTTGCCGGAGAATTGCTCAGAACGAAAATTCAAATGATTTCCTTGTGAAGAAAGCTGAATGACTATGGCTTTGGGATCAAAGTTGGTAAGCGCTCTATGGGCTTTGAAAACCGCCTCTTTGGCTGTCCAGAGATACCAGAATTCATTTTTGTGCTTGGGAAAACGATCATCAGGGTGGGTGATGAGGTCTAGTGTCCGATGATTACGGGGTTTTAGGAGTGGATCATCCAGGTTGACAAGATCGATCCCTATCATTCTTCTTCAACAAAAATTTCATGGGTTTTGCTGTAGGCCATGCCATTTGTGGCATCATTACCGCGCTCATGTATATAATCAATCGGCACCTGGTTGTAGAAGAGCTCGTAATAGATCTCCCAATACTCATCGAAATAACCGACACCTTCTTCTCCACTTCCATTGTAAAGCTCTATTCTCACAATATTTTTACCTGGCTTCAGGTACTCGGAAAGTGGCACTAGCCTGTTCATCTCAGGGTTTCCATCGATGATTCCACTATTGTATTCCAGCTCATCATTGACAAAAATTTTCAGTTGATTGTCAATCTTATAAACCATCATGTAAGCAGTTTCAGCATTTTTTTTAGATGCTTTAGATCCGGATGCTTTTGGGTCTTCATTGTTGGCAGACTTGGAGTTTCCTCCACAACTCAAAAGAATGGCACTAGTAATCAATACTATTGCTAAAAAGGTTAACCTTGATAAGATATGCTTAAATATGGTTTTTGTAAGTAAAATCATACGGTTTTACAATTGCAATTTCGAAGCGGCAGTGTAAATGACTGCAGTACCAATCAGGCGGGAAATAGGATTGGTGAAATTAATGTATTGGAAAATCCCTTTCGGCTTTAGCTTCCAGGGATTAAATATTCTTAAGCATTGAGTTTCTCTTCAATAATATCAAGCGCGTTGCCCACGGTATCCATTTTACCGATGAAGTCATCTTCAATCATGATATCAAATTTCTCTTCAATATCCAAAACGATATCAACCAGGTGCGCTGAGTTGATATTGAGGTCGTTGATCAGGTCAGAACTCTCCGAAATACTAGTTGTTACTTCTTTTTCATCAATATACGGATCGATGATTGACAGCAATTCTTTTTTTATTGATTCTCTATCCATGTGATTAGTTATTCCATTTTTTCAAAACCAAACAACAATTCAAATCCCCAAATCCAAAATTCGCCTTGATCACAGTCTGTATGTCTTTTTGGATTAGCTGATTGGGTATTTTTTCCAAAGGTACCATACTTTCAATCTCAGGGTGAATATTTTCCACATTAAGATTTGGGTGAATGAATCCTTCGGACAACTGCAAAGCGCATGCCACAGTTTCTATGGAACCTGCTCCGCCTACACAATGTCCTATCATTGACTTAGGGGTATTGATGTATGGGAATGTTTCTTTGGTCAGTTTAAGTGCTTTGGTCCAGTTTTTAATTTCTACCGGATCACCCTTAGTAGAAGTAAGGTGACCAGCAATCAAATCTATATCTTCCGACTTGATTCCTGCATTTTCCATAGCAGTTGTAATACAATCTACAACCGCATCAGGATTTTGGGCGGTCATTGATCCTCCATTGGTTTGCCCTCCGGAGTTTACTTCGCCACCGAGAATTTCAGCATATATCTTGGCGCCACGAGCCTGAGCAGTTTCCAGTGATTCCAATACCAAGGCTCCTGAGCCACCACTTGGCACAAAACCTGCGCTATTGGCACTCATCGGACGTGACCCTTTTTCAGGGTTGTCATTGGAGTCACTTACCAGCACTCGCATAGCATCAAAGCCACCCCAGATATATCGTCCATCACCTTCTGTGCTACCTACCAATACCCGATCCATTTTACCTGACTGGATCATTTCCAATCCATGCAAAACAGATTCACTTCCTGTGATACAGGCAGAACTGTTAGTGAGCACTCTTCCTCTTAATCCGAGGATGCCGTTGAGATATGCTCCTGCACCACTACTCATTGATTCCGGAACTGATCTTGAGCCTAACCTTCTGTGATTTCCCTGATCAATCGTGTAGATCTTACTATCAATGAAACTATCCAGCCCAAGAGCTCCTGACCCCATTACCAGCCCATTCCTTTTGTCATAGGTGCCGGGTGCAATTTCCAGCCCAGCATCTTTCCAGGCTTCCAACCCCGCAAGACATGCGTAGATGACAGCATTGTTTTTTACCTTCTGGGCAATAAAATCTGGTAGATGCTCGGCTTTATATTCTTGGGTGAGAGGAGGTTTGCCTCCAATCTGACACTTGAATTTAATTTCTTCAAGATTTTTCCACCGTTTGATGCCTGATGTTCCGGACTTGAGCGCTTCTCTAAATTCTCCAAGATTTAGACCATTGGGAGCCACAACGCCCATTCCTGTAATTACAACCCGTTTTTTCAAAATGATATTGTACTTGTTTCCTTCGATGAAACGCAAATCTAAGAAATTTGATTTGCTGAATTTTCGCTTCCAACCATATTTTGATTTTTTGAGTCTATGCAAAATGCAATTAATATCTGGTTATCATTAATTTTGTCGGTTATGAATTATACTTTTTGTACGATTATTACTTCAGATTACTTCGGCTATTCACAAGCACTTTATGATACGCTAAAGCAATTTCACAATAATGTGACTTTGTATGTGTTGGTTGTGGATGATGAAATTAAATCTGATTTGGCCGGGATTAAAACAATTGGTCTGGGGGATCTTAAAAGTATAGGAAATGCCAAAAAGCTGATCAAAAAATACGGGAAGGATCATAGAAGTGCTTTGAGATGGACACTCAAGCCGATATTATTAAAGTATCTTCTTACAGAAAAGGATATTGATAAGATATTATTTGTTGATCCTGATCTTGGTTTTTTTGGTGATTATAGTTTTTTGTTTGAGAAACTCGACACAAAAAATGTGTTGCTGACTCCACATTGGCGAGAGATTTACCCATCGAAAGATCAGGAACAATTTCAGCTGGTTTTTAAAGAAGGGCTTTATAATGCGGGCTTTTTTGGAGTGAACAAGTATGGGTTGGATGCCTTAGATTGGTGGGCAGAGGCATGTTTGGAGGAGTGTTCTAAAGACGTGACTCCTGGTTTTTTCGTAGATCAATCTTATTTAAATGTGCTGCCAGTGTACTTTGATGAGGTAGAAGTGTTGACGCATCAGGGCTGCAATCTGGCAGCCTGGAATAGAAAAGTTTGCAAACGCAGCAAGGAAGATGGTGAACCAATAGTAAACAAACAATTCCCGGTGGTTTTCATTCATTTTACGCCATCTACAATTCGTGGAATCCTTTCATCAAAGGATAAGCATCTGAGAAACTATCTTAGGACTTATTTGTCGCTGCTGAGTGATTATGGAATTGAAGCCAAACTGCCTGAAAAAGGCAGTCTGGAAAAACTCTATCAGAAAACCAGATCCTTTCTTAAATCTGCTTAATAAAGCATCTTCTTCGGATTTCAGGATCCTCTGGGTTGACATCATCAAAGCGCAATGCCAGGTTGAGAACGTTTGTGTTTTCTTCCAGCATTTGCCCTGTGTAGACGGCCTTAGCACCAAACTTTACTATGCGCTTATACAGCTCTACCCACATCACACCAGTAAGACCTTTGTTTTTGTAGTCATCATGAGAGGCCACCAAAAACAAATCCAGAACGTCATTTTTACTGAAAGCTTTCAGTACATGAATGAACCCAAAAGGGTAAAGTGATCCTTTTGCTTTCCTGAGTGCTTTACTCAGAGAAGGCAGCAAGAGTGTAAAGCCAATGACTTTATCATTATCATCAGTCACTACCATCACAAACTCTTTTTTGACAAACCCAAAGTACATTTTGATGAAATAATCAATTTGCTTTTGAGAGAGCTCGTAGTAGCCATAAAGATGACTGTATGTTTCGTTTAAAAGCTCAAAAATTCCCTGACCATACTTTAGAATCTCCTTACTAGACTTGAACTCCTTTACGTTGTAGTTATAGCGTTTTTTCAGGAGCTCAACCTTATTCAAGTCAATTGGGAGTTCATCCGGAACTATTTTACGAAGCTCAACCCAATCCACTGATTTCTCAAAACCCAGACGCTTATAGTGGTCAAGGTAATATTCATAATTATAAAGCCCAGCTTGGGTCATCAGCTTATCAAAGCCATGAACCAAAGCTCCCTGAAAATCAAGGTCAGTCATACCCATGGGACCATGAGCAGCATTTAGTCCGCGTTCTTTTGCCCAGTTTATGACTTGTTCCATCAATGCATCAGACACTTCAGCGTCATCAATGAAATCGAACCAGCCAAATCGAATGATAGATTTTTCTTTGATTTCCAGTCCATGAATAATTGCACCAATTCTCCCCACGGCTTTACCATCTTTGTAGGCCATCCAGTAGCGGGTTTCGCAGTGGTCAAAGGCGGGGTTTTTGTCTTTCATTACAGTGCTCAGCTCCATATCAATAAATGGAGGCACAAAGTATTCAACACCCTTATAGAGGTCGATCTGGAATTTGATGAATTTCTTTAGTTCACTCTTGGAGTGAAGCTCTTTGATTTCTACAGACATGGTATCAAATTAGGTTTTTTTCCAAGTAATAATCAATAGCTTCCTGAAAACCTTTGTGAAGTGGATAGTGGATAGTCAGAGGAACTTCTTTGCGTTCGGTGGAGAAATCATAGTCCCAATCTTGTGATATTTCGGCGTAGTGCTCCAGGGATAGTTTTGGTGTTCGATTGAAGTTTCGGTCGATAATGTCTGAGAGGTATAAGATTGATTTCACAACTCTTTTTCCCAGTCCTATTACCCTGGTTTTTTTGTCCAAAGCCTTTTCCAGGATTTCCCTCAAATCTTTGTGTAAATACACATGACCATCTTCCAGGTGTACTGTTTTATTTACATGATTTCTCGAACACTCAATTACATTTTCTGCTACATCACGGGCATTGATCAGTGTCATTTTGTGTTGTGCAGAAGTCATCAATGGATAAAGTCCCAATTTGACTGCTTTGATTAAAGGTACAAATTGTATATCTCGTGATCCATATATTCCTGTTGGTCGGAATATCATGTAAGGAATACCAGATGCTTTGATCTTTTCCTCGGCCATTACTTTGCTGCGGCCATAGTTGGATGCAGGTCCGCCATTTCCCACAGGGCCTTTTGCAGCCAGTGAAGAAATGTATGCAAATCTTCCTGAGTCGGATAAAGCGCCAGATTGCTGGATCCTTTTGATCAATCTTTCCGTGAGATCGACATTAACCTTTATATACTTGTCCAGACTATAAGACTTGGTCATTCCTGCATTATGGATGATCAGATCTTGCTTTGGTAGCTTGCTCAATGCTTCTGAAATACTCTCGACAGAAGAGTAGTCAATTTCAATGATGTTGTAGCCGCTTAGATCTGCCAGATTGGAAACATCTGCTCCACTTCTTAGCAAAGCGGTGGTCTCATATCCCTTTTCCAATGCGTTTTGTACCAGGTGGCTACCTAAAAAACCATTGGCTCCAGTGATAACTACTTTCATTCGGTTTTTAAGCTGTTTGGAATAAATCTACTTCTTTGGCTGCCTGGAATAATGTTTCAGCAGCTTTGTCGATTTGTTCGTGTGTATGAGTCGCCATGATAGAGAATCGGATCAGCGAATCTTCAGGAGAGACTCCCGGAGAAACTACAGGGTTCACAAACACGCCTCTTTCGAATAACATTCTTGTGAGTTTGTAAGCTTTAAGATTATCGCGTACAAATATTGGAACAATTGGTGTTTCAGAAGCTCCGGTATCGAAACCGAGTTCTTTCATCACTTTCAATGTATAATGCGTATTGTCCCAAAGTCGCAATCTGTGAGAATCGTCCGTTTCCATAATATCCAAAGCTGCAAGTGCAGAAGCTACGGAAGCCGGTGTGATACTGGCTGCAAAGATCATAGACTTACTGTGATGTCTCAGGTAATTGATCGTATCTGCATCCGAAGCACAAAATCCGCCAAGGGAAGCAAAGGACTTGCTGAGCGTCCCGCCGATGATATCCACCTGATCAGTAAGACCAAAATGATTTGGGGTACCACGACCATGATCACCAATTACACCAATAGCATGAGCACAATCGGTCATTATCGCGGCATTGTATTTTTTTGCTAATTCTACAATTTCAGGAAGTTTTACAATGTTGCCTTCCATACTGAAAATGCCATCTACTACGATGAACTTAAAAGCATCATGAGGAACTTTCTGAAGGCGTTGTTCCAGTGATTCGGGATTGTTGTGTCGGAAAACTACAGACTGAGCCTGTGATAATTTAGCTCCTTCAAAAATTGAAGCATGATTTAATCTGTCCAGAAATAAATAGTCTCCTTTTCCAGCAATGGTTGGTAATACACCAATGTTTACCTGAAACCCAGTACTGTAAAGTGCAACAGCTTCTTTGTTGAGAAATTTGGCCAAACGTGCTTCAAGCTCAGTGTGCATATCACTGGTGCCATTCATATACCTGGAACCTGATAAACTTGAGCCATATTTTTTGATGGCTTCAATTGCGGCTTCTTTTATTTTTGGATGGGTGGTAAGCCCCAGATAACTATTCGATCCAAACATCAAGACCTTTTTGCCCTCTACAATCACCTCTGCATCCTGTCCCGACTGGATGTTTCTGAAAAAAGGATAGAGATTCTGGGCTTTTACTTTTTGCGGTTCCTGATAATTCTTGTATTTGTTTTGAAGGATGGTACTCATTAAAATCTTTCTTCAGAAATGTCTGTTCTTAATTAATCGGTAAAAGTACCCAGAATTCATCGAAAAAGTTCAAACCAAAAGTACAATTAGCAACGATAGAACATTTATGATATGATTTTAATAATCAAAGGTCATGATTCCAATTAAGGTTAATTGCAGATAATCAGTGCGATAGTCTTATCTAAATCAAGATTTTAGGGGTTTAAAGTATTGATGTTTTTTCAGGTTTGCCTAATCTGTTAATTACACTAATTGGCTTTCTTCAAGTTCCCAGAGAATTTCATGAAAGGAATAAGTAGACGTTCTTGCTTCAATTCTCAGAGGTGAGGCTTTGAGACTAAGCAATACATGGTTTTCGCCAAGCTCGTCACCCATTGCTTTTACTTCACCCCAGAAATACTCCAGTAATGGGAGCTGCTTATCATCTTCAAAATATTCGTCATAAACGTCGAAAAGTTTAGTCTCCAGAAAATTTCCGTAGTTATGGTAAATATTTTCTGTCAAGCCAATGAGCTTTCTTCCAAGTGAAGGATCGGAACCGACATTGTCCATATAACTCTTGATGGTAAGCGCTCTTTCAATAAGTTTATTGAGTTCTTTGTAATCCATTTTATTCGATTTTCGTTTTAATCTATTCAATATCTCAGTCAGTGCTTGAGATAAAAAGATGACTGAACTTCTTCTTTCGATAATTGGCAAGAAAGATTGGATGGAAGGTAAAATGGGTGAAGGTTACTTTTCTTTTACCACTGTTTTAAACACCTCCGCATAATTAGCAGCCATAGTGGCCCAGCTACGGCTTTGTGTAACAGTAGCCTGACGGAAGGTCTCAGCTTTTGTCTGAAGTTCTTCAGGATGGTTAATCAGGTATTTGATTTTTTCTGCCCACGCATCAGCATCTCCCGGTGCAATCAGGTAGCCATTTTCGCCATCCTTCACTGCTGAGGGAATACCATCTGCATCACCAGCTAGAACCAAAGTCCCTTGAGAAGCAGCTTCCAAAGCCACTAAGCCAAATCCTTCATAGTCACCAGGGATTTTGATGTTGGGCATTACAAAAAGGTTGCTATCGCGAATAATCTCAAAAATTTTGTCTCGCGAGTCAGTATATTGATGGAGGTGAAAGACTTTGTTTTGAAGGCCTAATTCCGGAATAGATTCATTGAGTGCCAGTTCATCCACTTCCGCGCCAACCATCAGACGGATTTTCTCAAAAATGTTTTTAGTCGTCAGTCGGCCGATCCATCTAAACAGGCGAGCCTGTGCAAACTTTCTGGAGATGATGAAGTAAACAGCATTGTCTGGAAGTTTAGGTATCACGTTTCGGGTGAACCAATTGAACCCTTTTCGCGGAATGGCTCTACCCAAAGATGTAATGATAAACTTGTTATCCAGGTCAATTCCAAGTTTCGAGGAAAGCTCTTTTCTTAAATGAGGATTTGCCGATGATTGAGCAAAATTGACATCTACAGCATTGTCTACTCTCTCGATATTCTCAGGATTGATGCCTTTTGCTTTACACAGCTCAGCGGTTGGTCCACTCACAGCAATGATTTTGCTGTATCGATTGAGGTGCTTTTTGACCCAACGCTGATAAAATCCGGAAGGAAAATTGATATCAAGGCCATGAATGGTAACCACAATTGGGACTTTCGTTAAAGACAAAAGTGGAGTGCAAACCAGCGCCATAAGTCCGTCATTTACATAGATAATGTCTATTTCGGGATGCTTCCGCAACATGCGCTTTGCTCTGAATATTACAGAGAGAAAAAACAATCCACGGGGATAATTGGCTTTCCAGATAATTGGAAATATCGTGTGCTGCTTTTCCAGCTCTTGCACCAGCTTATAGCAGTGCGTTTGCATGCCTCCGATAGAAGGCGGGTATTTATGTGAAATGACCAGGATATTCATCAGGAAGGCAAAAAAAAGGTTTTTTGGCCGACTGGCAACAAGAAATGCTATTTTTGCGACCAAAGAATCAATCAAAATGGAGAAACTCCGAATTGCATTTTTCCTGGATGTACTCAAAGAAGACTTTGATGGTGTGAGTATTACGATGCATCAGATCATTAGTCGTATACCAAAGGATAAGATTTCTCCGGTTTTTATTACACCGCAGCTACCCGAAAATGACCTTGGTTTTCCAGTGTATGAATGTCCGTCTTATGATATTCCCCTGAGTAGTAAGGATTATAAATTTGCCACTCCTCGCAGGATGAAAGAGCTTCCTAAGCTCCTTGCAGATTTTGATCCTCATTTGCTGCATTTTAGTTCGCCAAGTGCTTTAGGTTCTTATGCCATCAAATATGGAAAAGCGCACAACCTGCCTGTAACAACCATCTATCATACGCATTTTCCAAGTTTTGCGGAGTATTACTTTAGGTATATCAAAGGCATTGAAAAAGTTACAGAGCCGATCATGTATCGGTTGTTTTGGCTTTACAGGGAAGTGACACGAGTATTTGCACCCACTTTGAGCATGAAGAAGTATTTGCTGGGAAAAGATGTGAAGGAAGAGCGGATCAAAATATGGGGTCGTGGAGTCAGTACGGAAAGGTTTGGCCCACATCATCGCGATGAAGATTTCTGGCCAGAACTTCCAAAAGAAAGCAAGAAAGTGCTCTTCGTGAGCCGACTGGTGAAAGAGAAGGAGCCCTGGACACTGATCAGATTGTATAAAATGTTTGAAGAACACAGACCCGATATCAGAATGGTGATAGTGGGTGATGGACCCAAGCGAAAATTGCTGGAAAAGAATATGCCCAATGCCCATTTTTCAGGAAAATTAGTAGGAGAGGACCTCTCAAAAGCGTATGCTTCTTCCGATATTTTTGTATTTCCTTCTACCACAGAAACCTTTGGCAATGTGGTGTTAGAAGCACTGGCTTCAGGGTTGCCAGTCGTAGCTGCAAATGCTGGGGGGCCAAAAGATATTGTACAACATGGAGAAACAGGAATGTTGGTGACGCCAAGGAAAGAGGAGGAGTTTTATGGTGAGATTGTAAAGCTTGTAGATGATAAGGGGTATTATCAGCAGGTAAGAAAAAACGCTTTGGATTATGCCACTTCTCAAAACTGGGAGAATCTATGCAAAGATCTTTTTGCGGAGTATGAATACATTATTTCCAACCATAAGTATTCTGCTTCGTAAAAGCTACTTCGGCGATCTGCTGTGAGTGGGTAGCCACAAAGACCCGAAAATTTGTCATAATCACTTGTTGATTTGATATATTGGTGGTGTACTTTTATTCAGATAGAAAGAAATAAAATGAAGACAATTACAATCAGGTCGGATAATGAACAATCTATCAGAAAGGTGAGAGAGTTGGCAGAATCCCTGAATATGCCGGTTGAAGAAAAAACCTTAGCTCAGAAAAGTTATCATAAAGTCACTAGCATTCTCCGTGAATGGCATAGACAAGGAGGGATAAAAACTCAAATTGATAACCCAGTTGAATGGCAAAAAGAACAAAGAAGGGAAAGAGATCTTCCTTTTGAGGATAAATAATGCTGCTGGATAGTAACATCATCATATACCTTGCACATCCGGAATACGAATTCCTTTTGGATACTTTAGAAGAGCAGGACTTATACGTGTCAGTAATCTCAGAAATTGAAGTCTTTGGATATCACAAATTAGATTCATCAGATTATGACTATTTCACTCAATTATTCGAACAAATGAATATTCTCCCTCTATCTTCAGCTATTGTTAGCAAAGCCATTGAGTTTAAAAAACTAAAAAAAATGTCATTGGGAGATTCCATTATAGCCGCAACAGCCTCTATCTATAAATTAACGCTGATCACCAGGAATACAAAGGATTTTGAACATATCGAAGGATTGGATTTGTTGAATCCTTTTGGAGATTAGATGGCAGTATTTTATATAAGGTCTTAGTGCTTATCGGATTTTCGCATTCTGTAGCTCTACCTTATCAGTCATATCTAAGACAAAGACCCGAAAATTTGTCACCTTTGCACTCTTTTAAAAACACTATCTTTTGATCGCTGATCAATAGCCCATGAAGATTATTTATCTATTTATTAAAACTTCAGTTTGGGACTTTCTACTTGCCCTTGTAACCGGAGTAGTATCGGGTGCTTGTTTGTCAGGAATGATTTTCCTGATCAACCAGGGTATAGAAACCAAACTTGAAAACTTTGATTTCTTACTCTACGCGTTTATTGGTGCCTGGATTACTTACGGTGTCACCAGTGTGATTGCGAATTACACTATTACCAAACTAAGCCAGAATGTGATTCTGGATATGCGAATTAGCCTGAGTAAGAAGATAATGAAGGCATCGTTCCAGACGATAGAGCATGGAAAGAGTCAGTTGCTGACTATTCTTACTGACGATATAGGTACTATATCTACAGCTGTTGCGAGGTTTCCTAATGTTACGACCAGTTTAGCGATGATTGTTGGCTGTGTGGTCTATATGACTTATCTCTCCTGGCAGTTGGTGATTTTGTTTTTAATTCTATTTGGATTGGCTTATGGTTTTTTTAGTAAACCCTATGAGCAATTCAGAAACAAAACCAAACAATCCAGAGATACACAAAAAGATCTTGTTGGACATTTTCAGGCTTTGATATATGGTCTCAAGGAGTTGTTATTGAATGGTTCACTTCGTACCTCATTCATTCAGGATGTGCTTTTTCCATCGGCACACGATCAGAAAAAATTCAACATCTGGTCTAGCATGTGGGTAACCGCCTTTTTGCGTTCAGCGGAAATGATGTTGCTTTTTGGGTTTGGTTTGATCCTGGTGGCAATCAGTAAGTATGATTTTGTGAGTTTTGAGGAGCTTTCTCAGTTTTTATTGATCGCTTTATTTACGCTTTCTCCACTTTCCAATATGAGTAGTTTTTTGCCTTCTCTTGGAAAAATAGATGTGGCAATGGAGCAAATAGATAAAACGGGTTTGATGCTGGAAGAAGCTTCTGTTAATCGTCATGAGTCCAGTCCGGAATTCGAGTCTGCCAAGATTGGTGAGAAGTATCTGACACTTAAAGATGTGACTTATACTTATTTTCATGAAGGAGAAGATAAGTTCTTCCAACTTGGTCCGATCAATCTTGAAATCAAGAAAGGCGAGCTGATTTATCTGCTAGGTGGTAATGGTAGTGGTAAGAGTACACTGGCAAAAATCCTTTGCGGACTTTACCTGCCAGAAAGTGGGACTGTGAGTATGTCAGGTCATGAAGTAACGAAAGAGAGTCTTGATGAATTCCGTGAAAGCTACAGTGCCATCTTCACTGATTTCTTTTTGTTTGAGCAACTGGATCACCTGGCACCTGAGAAGGCTGCTGATGCAGAACGCTACATCAAGCTACTGGAGTTGGATAAGAAAGTTAGTATCAAGAATAATCGGTTGTCTACAGTTTCGCTTTCAACTGGTCAAAGAACTCGTTTAGCGTTGTTGATGGCCTACCTGGATGACAAGCCTTTCTATATTTTCGATGAGTGGGCTGCAAGTCAGGATCCTTATTATAAGGAAGTTTTTTACAGAACTTTACTTCCTGAGCTAAAGTCTCGTGGTAAAACACTGGTAATCATCACTCACGATGAGAAGTATTTTGATGGAGCTGATAGAATCGTTATGCTTCAGGATGGACAAATGTTAGATGCAGCACAAATTCAGGATTACATGAAAGTATACGAACAGGGAGCTACCTGATATATAGATTAAATTAAGAGAGACAAATGAAGTTCACCACAGTTGCCTCCAATGATCATCCCGGATTGACAAGATTGCTCAAATCATGTGAGCATTTTGGTGTTGAGATGAATGTGTTGGGATATAATAAACCTTATTATGGAAACGGAACCAGGGTTCAGTACATAACTGAGTTTCTAAAAAGCCTGGATCCCAATGAAATAGTGTTGTTGACAGATGCTTATGATAGTTTTCTGGTTCGTGACCCCAGTACCCTGGAAGAGGATTTTAAGAAGTTCGATAAGCCTCTGATTTTTTCCTGTGAGGACAATTACTACTATCGCATACAGGGAGTTCCGCACCTGTTTGAAAACCGATATTATCTATACAAATACCCAAAGAGTCAATCCCGCTTTAAGAAATATCGATTCCTGAATGGAGGTGGATATATGGGGTATGCTTATAGTATTTTGGAGCTTTTTGAGAAAGCAGGATTCAAGGCTAAGATGCGTAGTGATCAGGTGAGCCTTCATCGGTATTTGATCAATAAACCGGGTCACATTTCTCTTGATTACAATCATGAGATTTTCACAAACTATGGGAAGTTTGCTCAGCCAGATCGATTTACTGTGGAAGATGATGTGCTTACAAATAATGCAACAGGTTCGCATCCATACATCTTTCATTTTCCTGGCGACAAGCATCGCGGGATGGAAGAGTATGCAGCGCAGTTCTCTTTTTTAAATTAATGATTGGAGCATTTTGAAACTACTGAAAGTTATACTTCAAGCACTTTATTTCTATTTCACAAAGAGGAATAGAAAAGTGGATTTTGTTGGGCAGAAAGTAGTTTACCTGGATATATCAAGCAGCTACACCAGGCACCTTTACTGTATGCTTAAGTGTCTGAACCTGTCTGGCTACAAAATTTGTATTCGACCAAGACTGAAACTTTTGGCTGAACTTTTAGGTGGTTCATATACAGATCTTTTGTTCGAGGAAGGTGCTCAAGTAGGAAAGCCAGTGAACTATAACGAGCTGGTGGTGATCGATGACTCCTTCCTGAAACGTGAATATTACCAAACATTTCTGCTGGAAGAACCTAACCCGGAAATCTATCATGTACCCCAGACGATGCATCCTCTGATCTATCATTTGGGCAAATGGGATGAACCAGTAGAAGAATCTACCAGAGTCAAAGCTCTTGTTTTGCTGGGTAATTTTGATCCTGTAAAGTATGACAATACACTTCTCAAAAAGATTTTCAAAGTAGAGTCCAGACGTGGTATTTATGATTTGTTGATTGATAAACCATATTATAAAAAAGTAACATCTAATGAAGGCTTCTTTGAGCCGGATAGTGAAGGCAAGGTAATGCTTGTACCAACGGGTGATGTCAGTGTTGGGATTACAGAAATCCGTTCACATTTTTCGAAGTTTGAATTCTTTTTTGCGTTACCTGGAGACAAAACCCCGCTTTGTCACAACCTGATCGAAGCAATGTCGGTTGGAGCAATTCCCTTTATGGAACAGCCTTATGCGGACTTGTTTGATGATCCATTGGAAGATGGTGTGAATGCCATTATCTATAATGGACGTGAAGATATGCTCAATAAGATTCCTGAAGTTTTGAATATGGACAATGCCCAGATTTCAAAATTGAGAAAAGGAGTGGAGGATTATTATAAGGAACATCTCACTCCTCAGGCCATTGCAAATAAGATAGTCAATAAAGGCTACAAGAGGATCTACCTGCAATCAGGGAACAAAGGCTTAAACCCGCTTTATAAGCTATATCAGTAGCCGTGAGTCTTTTTGTACTCTTCATAGGTTCCTCCAAAAATTCCATAAAAAGTACCGAGACCTTTTACAAAAAGACGCTGACTATGCAGTCTTGGAATCGGCCCAAATGGCCAGGTGAAAGCATAGCCAATGATACCTGCGAGCAATAAAAGAATTCCATTGATGGAGTAAATGACGGCTGCTAAAGGGTACCCCATTTCCAGCTTACGACGAGCAAATCTTGAAAATGTTCTTCGGAAAGCCCGCTGCACCATCCACTCCTTGTTGACTCTTGAAGCGGGGAAGTATTCCTTCACAAGCACTTCGTCCAGCCACACGATGGTCGCACCTTTTCTGGTTGCTTGCCTGAAAAAGAATTTGTCAGAGGAACCCACAAGGTTCAGTGCTGGATGAAACCTTAAACCCCAGTCTTTGGCAAGGCTCGCTTTGAACAGGATGTTGGCAGTGCTTGCATCTATTTTTTTAGTACCGGTCTTGTGACGTTCCCAGTTGTAAAACCCACCTCTCACTAACCAATCCGGAGTATCATCCGGGAGTATTCGCTCCACTGCACCAGCTACTGCATCGGCGTTATACTTGACAAGAGTTTCCCACATTTTCACCAGCCACTCAGGCAAAACCTCCTCATCGTCATCTACATAGGAAATATAATCTGCATCTAATTCCAAAGCTTCGGTGAGTACCCTGTTTCGCATGTGTACAATGCCGCGCTCTGGCTCAACAACATATTTTGCTTCGAATGGAAATGCAGGTTTTAGCTTTTCAAAAGACGGCTTGGCACTTTGATTTTCATCATTGTCTACAAATACCATGACCACCTCTGAATTTTCAGGAAGGAGGATTTTAGTGAACGACTCTAGTGTTCGTTCTACCATTTTTGGACGCATATATGTTCCTAGTCCCAGGACGAATTTTTGCTTTTCTGGCATGTTCAATGGTGTTCGCTAAAACCTTTGAGTTAATGATATCAATGCCAAAAGTACTAGCTTTTCTATCATCGGGCGGAATCAGCTGGGTATATTTGCGGCTTTTGGTACTGCAAACATTTCTGGTATGAAACGAAAGGTCCTGATTTTTAATGATAATTTTCTCAAGTACTCTGAGACATTCATCTACAACCAGCTTTTGGGTGTGAAGGATCAGTTTGAAGTAGTGGTGCTGACCAATAAACGGATGAATGCCGAGAAGTTTACCAATGAGAAAGTTCATGAGGTGCCTTTCGATTTGTTGCAGAAAGTTCAGCGCATCAGAAATCCCTATAAGTTTCAGTCTTCGTTTGCTTCCAAAATTCACAAGCTTATCCAGCAGGAAAATCCGGATTTGATCCATGTGCATTTTGGTCACAATAGCTTGAAGATTATCCCAATTGCTCAGCATTTGGGTATTCCGATGTTGGTGACATTTTGGGGGTCTGATGCCTCAAGAAGGCTGAGGGATGAGCGATATGTCAAGAGACTCAGGGAATTTTATCATTATCCGAATATGATTTGCTGTTCTGCTGAATTGAAAAACAACCTGAAGAAAACAGGACTGGATGTTACCGCTACCGGTGTCCATTATGCGGGTGTATCTGTTGACAAATTTTCCTACAGTGAACGCAAGCCAATAGCTCAGAAGTTAAAGGATGGTGAAAAAGTAACGTTTCTGCAAGTAGCACGATTTGTAGGTAAAAAGGGTCACACTTATACGATGGAGGCTCTTCATCAATTCTTGGAGAAGCAGCCAAACAGAAATCTCTTTGAGTTTCGACTGATAGGGGATGGGCCCTTATTGGATACTATTATGAAGCAAGTTCAAAAACTTGGCTTATCTGATGTTGTTAAATTCCTTGGTGTGAAATCATCGGAAGAAGTCCAGCAGGAAATGGCCGCTTCCGATTTTCTTTTGCAGCACAGCGTAGTAGCGGACGATGGAGATATGGAAGGTTTACCGATCGTGATCATGGAAGCGATGGCTACTGGTTTACCGGCAGTTTCAACTTACCATTCGGGAATTCCTGAGCTTATTAAAGATGGAGAAAATGGATTTTTAGTGGAAGAAAAGGATGTTACTAAATATGCGGAAAAGCTATCCGGTTTGGTTAATATTCAGAATAATGAGCTGAATAAAAATGCCCGACAAACTATTGAGAAGGACTTCAATTTGAACATTCAGAATCAGAAACTAGCTGATTTATATACTGAATTGATGAATTAACAGTGGAGCTTTTTATTGAGTCCTATTTCTTTGATTATGGGATATTCACAGATGTAATCTTGGTAAATACCACTCCACCACCACCATGGTAATCTTCGTCAATTTCACTTACATAATCAATGGCTTCACCATTCAGGAAGATTTCATAGTAGATATCCCAATGAACATCAAATTCATCTGCTTCAACTCCTACTCCATTAATTAATTCCACTTTGATTTCATGGGATCCGCTTTCCAGTTTATCAGATAGAATAACTGTTCTTTCTGATTTTTGTCTCCATTCTATCGCCCCAGTATCATGAACTTGCTTGTCATCAATGTATATGATTGCCCGATTATCTATGTTGTAAAACTTTAGATAGCATAGTTCTTTTTGATTGATAACTTCTGGTTCCACTGGGGTGTCTGCAGAGGATTTGGAGTTGCAACTTATTAGAACAATTAATCCCAATAAAGGAAGGTGGTTTTTTGAAATCAAGATCAATGTTAAAAGTTGTTTTAGAATGATGTCTACTCTTTTGATTAACAACATAACGTTTGTTTAATGAAAGTATTTTTTTGGCCTGGAATAGTTTAATAATTGCCGGATCTCAATTATTGCATCTATTCTTTGATGTGAAACTACAGAGCAGGTACTTTAACGAGCCTTACAGCCTGGAATGTCAGTTTCACTTGCCATTGTTTATGGTGAGGTAGATCGCGTGGCTCAAAAGTATCTAGAATTCAACTAAAAGGCCACCATAATTACATTTAGCGATATAGTTTAGCAATTCAATATTTTATGATAAATGCTTCATTTTAGTAAATCTGTATGTGAACAAATAATATATCGCTGTTGTGTTTGTTTTACTTACGACAACTGAGACTTTTGCCAACTAGCTATTTAAATAGCTGGATTGCTTTGAGTAAAATTTGAATCTTAAATGCTTAAATAAAAATCCCGCATAGGAAACCATTTCGATTGGATCTAATTCGCTCGCTTTGAAGTCTTAAAAAATTACGAATGAAAAAATTTTTCAGTCTTATCAAGATTAAACCGGGTTTATTCCTTTGGGGGCTTTCCACAGGATTGCTCTCAGGAATATTCACGGCAGAAGTAATTAATTTGATCAAAGATGCGCTTGCATCTGTGGTGGATGGATATTTTCTAATTAAAATATTGGTCTTCAGTGCATTAGCTGCGAGTGCAGGGGTTGCTTCTACCTATTTCATGGCAAAACTCACGAGTATTCTTACCAGAGAGCTTACCCGAAATTTATCTCATGATATCCTGCGAGCGGAATTTCAGTTTGTAGAAAGCATGCAAGGAAAACTTGTGCCGGTTTTGACCAGGGATATTAAAACACTTTCACATGTGGTGAACAGGTTTCCTCCATTTGTAATTGCACTGACTGCAATTGTGATTACTATGGCAAAAATGATGGTGGATGATGCCGAAATCACCATGTATTTCTTGATCATTTTCACCTTACAGGCTCTTCTTTTGGTGGCGCTTGTTCCGAAACTTAAAGGTTTTAATACCAGAAGTTTGAAGTTCAATAACCTGGTGTATTCTGGTTTATCCAACATGGTAAAAGGTCTCAAGGAGTTGACATTGAATGCTGGTAAACGTCACGCTTTCATCAATACAGTGGTAATTTCGGATGTTAAGCGCTCTACTCATTATGATATCAAAGCCAAGGTGATTTCGGGAGTGAGTGAGCGTGTGACGGATATGCTTACTTTTTTGTTTGTGGGGATCTTTATGTTTTTATGTGTTGGCTATATAGACATTGATTTTGAACGCTTCAAAGTTTTTTTACCGACTGTTCTTTTTCTGCTGCCCTTTATGGGCAAAGTGAGCGGTTTTATTCGGGATATCAAGGAAGTGGAAGCTGCAATGGGAGAAATTGAGAGCTTGAATGTTTCCATTGCGGAAAGGCGTATAGATAGTCAGGATCATTTACCAACTTTGAATCCCAAAAATCCAGTATTTGTGAGGTTTGATCAGGTGAAGTATGAATATATTAACTCGATGCATGAGCATAAATTGGTTTTTGGTCCCTTGAACCTGGAAATAAGGAAAAATCAAATCACCTTTATTATTGGTGGAAATGGTAGTGGGAAAACCACTTTTGCTAAGCTTTTGACTGGACTTTATAAGCCTGTGGATGGCCAGATTATGTTTGAAGGACAAACCTCCGTAACCCAGGAAAAATTGTTGTCTTATCGAGAGTTATTTGCAGCTTATTTTGCGGATTCATTTACATTTCCATATTTGTATCACCTGGACGATGAGTGGATTGATCAGAACGCTGATGAGTTGATCAGATTGCTGGAAATGGAAGATAAGGTCACCATCAAAGAAAAGGCTTTTTCAACTACCAATCTGTCATTTGGTCAACGGAGCAGACTCGCTTTGATTGCTAATATTCTGGATGACAAAGATTTCTATCTATTTGACGAATGGGCAGCTAATCAGGACCCATATTTCAAGTCTATATTCTATCACAAACTGTTACCACTTCTTAAAGCCAGAGGTAAAACGATTCTGGTCATTTCTCATGACGAAAAGTATTTTGATGTGGCAGATGAGATCATCGAGTTGAAGGAGGGAATGACAATTTAGATGAGCATACAAATACAGTATTGATTGAATTTGACCAGAAGTTTATGAGTACTAAACCAAGAATATTTGACTGTTTTACATTTTTCAATGAGTTTGATCTGCTGGAAATTCGTTTAAGCTATCTATATCCATATGTGGATCACTTCATCATAGCAGAATCTGATACTACTCATAATGGAGCAGAAAAGCCATTTAACTTCCAGGCCCAGCGAGATAGATACAAGCGGTTTGAAGACAAAATCATTTATATAGCATCAGAGATGCCGGAATTTTCCGGGGATATAAAAGGTGCATGGAAAAGAGAAGGATTTCAGCGGGATGAAATCAAAAGAGGGTTGCAACAAGCAAATGCTCAGCCTGACGATATTGTTTTGCTCAGTGATTTGGATGAAATCATCAATGCTAAATTGGTCGTACAGTTAGCAAATGATGGACTTGAGAATGTTCAGGTAAAAAGCAGGTCCTTTTTGAGGAAAGAAGTCATAGATGGTTTTTTTGGTTTCTTCCGGGATAAGTGGGAAGGAAAGAAGGAGAATCGGATGAGAATGCGTCAGGGGCTCAAAGGCTTGAATGACACAGATTCATTGCCTGTGACATTTCGAATGGATAATTTCTATTATTTTCTGAATAATCGTGAGAAGGAACGAAATGTTTGGAAGGGGGCTGTTTGCTTTAATTTTCGGCTATTGGAAGAGTTTACCCTCAATGAGTTGAGGGATTTGAGGAGGTTCCCTGTGAAGATTGTTGAAGATGCTGGCTGGCATTTTTCCTATCTTGGTGGGATCGAAAAAATCAAACATAAACTCCAGCATTTTGCACATCAGGAGTTCAATGTCTCTGATCTTGTGAATGATGACTATATCAACTTTTGCATTGAAAATGGTTACAGCCTTTTCACTTATTACAAGAATAAAAATATTGAACCCGGGTTTGAAAGAGTAATAGTTGATGTATTCCCTGAAGAATTCAGGAAGTTGATCGCTAATTACCCTGCCCTGTTTTATAGCTAAAACCATCTATTAGCCCACGCCATGACTCCTTAGCATGCTCCATATTGAGGCTAGTCAGGAAAAACAGGATAGCCAATATGGTGTCAAAAGTGATGAGACATCTGGTATAGATTCCTATCAATCCTGATGAGTGACTTCTAAAAAACATCAATCTGTTTCTAACTCCGAGGTAAGTTAAAAATGGCGATTTTTTCTTTTGAGGTCGACTGGAGCCACCGGCTACATGCCAAATGACTGACTCTGGGATTACACTGATTCTGAAGTTGTTACTTTTCAGACGAAAGGAAAGATCTGTGTCTTCATAATAAGCGAAATACTCCTTCCTGAATCCGCCTAATGATTGGAGAATTTCAGACTTGATCAATAGACAGCAGCCAGTTAAGTAGTCGGGTTCAATTGTCTCAGCAAACTGTCCGTTGTCCATTACCTTACGTTGATTACTAAATCCTTTCGCTCTAGACAAACTTACATTTCCTCCAAGTGCCCAGATCATCTTCGGGTTGTGCTTGAAGTAGATCTTTGGAGAGACTGCTGCCAGATCAGATTTGTTAGCCGATAGTTCTTTTACCAATGCCCACAAAAAATCAGGATCAACAACAGTATCATTATTGAGTGCCATAATCATGTCAAATCCTTGTTCGTAAGCATATCTGAATCCAACATTATTTCCCTCAGCAAACCCCAGGTTTTCGTTCTGCCTGAGTACTACAATTTCCTGATAGCTGTTGGTCAATTCATGAGTTGGATCGGTGTCAGAATGGTTATCCACTACTACTACTTTGAAATGCTTATAGGACATAGCAAATAGTGAATCCAGGCAGTCTCTGGTGAGTTTCAGCTGATTCCAGTTGATGAGTACTATACAAACAGAAGGTTCCGCTAACTTGTCAGAAAGAGCCATTTAGTAAGTACATATCAGAAGTCATAAATTCATATTTATCATATTCAGTCTTAATTTGAGCTGCGATTTGTTCTTTAGTCATAGCTGAAAGATGTCGGCAGAATTTTGTATTTCTTTTACTTACAATAGAGGAAGGTAAATACCCTATTATTTCATTGTATTTTGGATTTTGCATGACTCCTCTTAACAAGACGTTTTGTGTTCTTGGATGAATATCTGCAAGATGTCTTAGTTTATTTTGACCAAGATCCAACCATTCATTGATCATTTCACGGACATTGTCTGAATTTTTCATAATGTTGAAACCAGCATTTGGAAGTTTCCATCTTTTCATCTCATAGCTCAGTTTAAAATTATGAGAAAAATAAAGTCCAAACCTATCTGATCCATCTCTTTGAAAAAGCACCTCCTTACCATCAACCATGTATTTGTCTATAAGGTGCTCAAGTTTAAAATTCAGATTATTGTGATAGATGAATGTATCAGCATCTACCATGATTACATAATCAGATTTCACCTTTTCCAGATGTAATTGGATCATTTTGATACGACTCCAGGTGAAAGCCATATCTGGAATTAGCTTTTCGCAAAAATGATAAAATTGATAGTTATGTGTTTCGCAGTATTTTTTCCATATCGGGATAGAATATTTGGTGTATAATTCTATTTCCTTAGTCGATAACATTAAAATATCAATCATGTTATTTGGATATTATATTATTTGCAATCTTTTAGAATATTCCTCTAAAAGGAGCATTTTTACATATGCGTCATAGTTTTTGTCCAGAAATTGTGCTACAAAATCTCTTCCGTTTTGTGCCATCTCTTTACATTCATTATCATGCTCTCGGGCCCATTCTAATAATTCTTCGAGGTTAGAAAGGTCATCGTTCAATTGAAGATAATGTACGTTTGGTAAGAGTTTCTCTTCCATCATCCATGAGGTCCAAACGGGTTTGGGCATGATAGGAACAGAGTTGGAATGCAGAATCCATCTGATGTTGCTTGCTGTATCATTTCCTTGTAAACTCACTAAAAATTTATATTTCAGTTGTTCTTTAATAGACATTCTATGCCTAATGAATGCAGCAAGGTGAGGTTTCTGTTTAACGTCAGAAAACCCAATATTATATAAAGAATAATAATTTTTCACGAATTTTTCTCTGATTTCTTCTCCAGTTGTTGCTCCACGCCAGCTTACATCATCCTTTTTTGCAGACCAATTCCGGTCATTTTTGTCAACTTTGAAACATGGCACATTGAAGCGCAGAGACCTCAGTTCGTACAAAACCCTGAATTTGTCGTGTATTTTTCTCGCTTTACCAATTAGAGGAATGTTGCCTGTATCGCCATGTTCGCCATAGAAAATGGGAAATTTGAAATCTTCGATACTATTATCATTTAAATCAAAAGGAAGGAGGAAATCTATCAGGGAATGCAGGTCCCGGTATTCTTCTAAAAATGGCAAGGATTGGATTTCCCTGAACCCGGGCAGGTGCATTAAGTTTTTGCAATACCAATGTTTCCAGGAGCCTTTGTAGTCAGCGTAAGACATGTATCGCACTTCCTTACGTGTCCAGACATCCCGTTCTTTGAGCTCCTGAAGTTGCTGAAGGTTTATTTTAAAGGATGTCTGATGGTTAAGATAATATTCTACTCTTTCTTTTGGATCAATCCAAAATTTATGTTGTTCAATTTGGTCAGGCATGATTCGAAATTTGTAATTCAATCAATTTCCCTACTAATATTCTTTGCAATTCTGAATAAATATTGAAATTCAAGAAGTGATTGATGAATTTTAAAGATGGGAATCAATAAGAGCTACATTTGTTGGCTAAACAAGAAATGAACAAAGTGAGGATAATATCAGAGGTGTGGAGATTATTGCTCCTCAGAAACACGAAACCTGAACGATGGATTGGAACAATAGAGGGGAAGAAAAAGTCAAAAGCAGTGATTTCCTTGTCAGTATTGCCTGCCAGGTTTAAGCATTTAGAACCCACTTTAAGCTCTATTACCGATCAAACACTCTTACCAGAGAAGATCATTATTAACCTGCCGAGAAATTTTAAAAGGGACAAATCGAATTATGTAATTCCTGATTATGTAAACAATCATCCATTGGTTGAAATCAACTGGATAGAGCATGATATGGGACCTGCTACCAAGATTTTGCCAACAATAGAAAAGTTTAAGAATGAACCAGAAAGGTTGATTATAGTTCTCGATGATGATCAGATTTATCCGCATGGTTTAGTTGAGAATTTTGTAAAAAACTCGGAAGAACTACCTGATGCTGCCATGACCATGTCTGGGTGGGTGGTGCCGAAGAGTTTTGACCATGGAGATAAAAAGCAAATCTATGGGGCAATAGTCCGCATTTATAGACGAGATAATTCGATTAATAAACCTGTAAGAGTGGATTGTTTACAAGGTGCTTCCAGTTTTGCCGTGAAACCTAAATTTTTTGATAATCGAGTTTTTGATTTTGATAATGCTCCGAAAGAGGCTTTTTTCGTTGACGATATTTGGTTAAGTGGAAATCTAGCCAGGAATCAGTGTCCGGTTTATGTAGTGCCAGCTCCATTTAGATTTGGACGGTTTGTTTCACTACGTCAGTCAACTCGTGTGAGTTTGTCACAAACAGTGAACTTGGATAATGCAAATAACAATACACTTTATAAGTATTTTGAGAAGGACTGGTGGTCGATGAATAGAGATGTTTGATCTTCAGATCAATGCTTCACAAAGTTGGTGGTTTTCTCCTCTTTGACGAGCGTATCCATCTCGGCAATCATGTGATCTATCTTCTCAACGATCAATACAGGAGCCATTGATCCAACCTTAATCAGGGAGTCGATTTCATAATATACGTGGTGCTCTTTATCCAGATTAGGGAGGTTTGCATATTGTCCTGCACTTTTTAAGTGCATCTGAGCATATTTCAAAGCTACTTTTGCTTGATCTGTATTGTTGCTTTCAGCATATTTTTCTGAAACACGGAGTTCGGCCAGAGCCAGCGTGTTCAGGGCAAACTCAAATGCTTTGTTCATGTCCTGAGAGATTACTGAATCAGCCAGGATTTCGTTGTAAACTCTATCCAGGTTCTCAATAGCAGCATCTACTTCAGCTTTGCTGTTTTCATCAATATCATTTTCAATTTTTCGAATAGCTTCAATAGCACGATCGATATGTTTCAAACTTCGCTCTACCACCATATCTTCACGTGCATAGTGCCTGGCATTGCTCATGTATAAATCTGGCTCTACAGCATCATTATTGAGTGATGAGTGGTCAGATGAGTAGCTAACATCAAACAATCCAACCACATAAAATGCACTAAAAAGAAAAAGCAGGGTGCCCAAATACTGGAAAAATTTACTAGTCATTTTGCTTTTGGGTTTGATCTAATTTACAACAAAAAAAGTAAGGATAGGAGTGATTCCCTATGATTTATGTTTTGCTCCGGAGAGGTTTCGGTTGATTTATGTTGTCATTCCATTAGCATATAAACGGGATTTTAGTAATCTATGATAATGCTGAGTCATGAGATTTTCTTTAAGCATCTTTGTGATTACACAATCAACCTAAGGCATTTCTTATGAATCAATTCATTAAATACTATCAATTTTTTTTCTTGTTATTTGCTTTTTGGGCGTGCAACACGGCGGAAAAAAATCAACAAAAGACATCACAAAAAGAAAAAGCCCCTCAAGGAATGGTTTATATTCCTGCTGGTGATTTTCAGATGGGAGGGAAGACAGAGGAAGCTTACAAGGATGAGTTTCCAAGACATGCAGTCGCTGTAAACGAATTCTATATGGACGCTACTGAGGTGACCAATGCAGAGTTTTCAGAATTTGTAAAGGCTACAGGTTATGTGACAGTCGCTGAAAAGGATATTGATTGGGACGAAATGAAAAAGCAATTGCCAGCCGGAACGCCTAAACCGGCAGACTCTGTGTTACAGGCAGGGTCACTGGTTTTTCATGGTACGGAAGGTGCTGTTGATCTGAATGATTATTCTCAGTGGTGGCGCTGGACCATTGGAGCTGATTGGAAGCATCCGGAAGGGCCAGAAAGTAATATTGAGGACAGAATGAATCACCCGGTGGTACATGTCGCATGGGAAGATGCTCAGGCTTATGCCAAGTGGGCTGGTAAGCGACTGCCTACAGAAGCAGAGTGGGAGTGGGCCTCAATGGGAGGAAAAGATGACGTGAAATACCCCTGGGGAAATGGCTCTATTGAAGAAGCCACAGACAAGGCTAACTTTTGGCAGGGAAAGTTTCCGTATCAGAATTATAAGCTGGATGGTTTTGAAACTACTGCGCCTGTTAAGTCATTCCCGGCAAATGGTTATGGTTTGTATGATATGGCTGGAAATGTATGGGAATGGTGTCAGGATAAGTATGACGTGAATGCATATAGTCAGTTTGAGCAAAATGAGGTGGCTCAAAACCCAACGGCAAGTCGCTACAATGATCCCAGAGAGCCTTACACACCAAAGCACGTGATTCGCGGTGGATCTTTTCTGTGTAATGACAGCTATTGCAGTGGCTATAGAGTAGCACGTAGAATGAGCTCCAGTAAGGATTCTGGATTTAATCATACAGGCTTCAGATGTGTGAAAGATGTCAAGTGATTTTTTTGTAAAACCAATATTTGGGATATGTTTACCAGATATTGATTTTGCATGGGGGATTTTGATCGTGTACTTAAGGAGAACATAGAAGCAATATTTCTTCCGTTAATGGAGAAGTTGCTGGGAATAAGTGTCAGTGAGATCAGTGAAGTCAAAGATGATATCCAGCAGACTATTGAGCGAAAACCGGATTTTTTAAAAAGAATCATTGATAAAAACGGGAAAGAATTTATTCTACATCTTGAATTTCAAACCACCAATGATCCTGAAATGGTTTATCGGATGGCAGAATATAAGGCCTTTCTTCAGCGGAAGCATAAACTTTACGTCATCCAGTTTGTTATTTATCTTGGAGCAGACCGCCCCACAATGCAGACGACACTTTCTGAGGATGAGCAAATCACAGGATTTGTATTAAAGGATATTCATGATTTTTCCACTGAAAAGACCTTGAATTCGGATATACCGGAGGAAATAATTTTGTCAATTTTGACGGATTACTCAAAAGCTGATGTGTCTGAAGTGGTCAGGAGAATCATTGAGAAACTTCAGCAAGCGACTAAAAACGAAACTCAGCTAAGAAGGTCAATTGAACAATTGTTGATATTATCGCGTTTGCGTAAATTAGACAAGGAAACAGAGAAACAAGTAAGAGCTATGCCAATCACTTATGACATAAAAACAGACAGACTTTACAAAAAAGGGAGAAAAGAAGGCAAGCAAGAGGGAATTTCCTCAATCATCAAAAAAGCTTTGACCCAAGGAATTCTCACTGTTGAGCAAATTGCCGAGATGGCAGGTGTTAGCATAGATGAGGTACTATCTGTACAGTCAAAAATGAAGAAGTAGCAATTCAAAATATCACATTATAGAGTTTAAAAAACGGAATCGCCCGGCTTGCCGGGCGATTCTGTTTATAGCCTATTTAAAAATTCAATACCAGGCCAAGTGATGGCAGCACAGTGGCGGACTGGTTGGTGTCTACTCTCACCAGTGATTGTGGAGTGATCACATTTCCTGAATCATCTCTTTTCAGGCCAAATTGTGGAGGTGATGGAGAAATATGAGCCAGCACATTCTGCACATCAATGTAGACATCCAGACTGAAATGCCTGAAATTCCACTTTCTGGTGACTCGTACATCCAATTGACTATAAGGTTTTAATCTTACATTCCCCAGCTGACTATAGTCAAGAATGACTGCAGGATAATTGGCCAGGGTAGCCTGCTGGTTGATCGGTACATAAGGGCCTTTTCCCAGGTACCTGTATCTGGAACTGATTTCCCAGTTTTTGTTGAATTTATAACCTCCCGTCAGAGAAATCAGGTTTCTATAGTCCCAGAGTGAAGGCTTATAATTCTTAGTGTTGAACCCGGTAAACAGACTTCTGTAAACAGTATATGATACGATGGCAAAATACTTACCATTGAATTTCTGCTGATATAGAAACTCCATTCCATAAGTTTTGCCTTTTCCCACACTGCTTACGGGTTCATTTCCGACTACTTCAAATCCACCACCTTTGTTGGCTAAACTCACACTGTCATTGATAGACACAGGGTAGTGATCATACAACTTTAAAAAACCTTCTATTGTAATTCTTGAGGATTTGTTAATCAGATATTCCAAACCAGCGGTAATGTGGTCATTACGAATATAGCGTGTGCTTTTGTTGATGGGTTGACCCATATTGTTTTTAAAACCGAGAATGGTATAAGGAGGAATTTTGAAATAGCGGCCCAAAGAGAAATTGACGGTCCATTTGCTTTTTGGTTTCAGTCGATAGCTGATAGCTCCTCGTGGGCTTAGTGTACGGTAGAGTTGGTTTCCAGTGGTCATATAGCTATTGCCATCTGCCCGTATCCCGAATGAAACACTCAATTGATCTTCCTTGAATTTGGCAGAGGTTTGAGCATACAAACCATATTTGAAGAAATTCAATTTGGTGTCGTAAGTATAATTATTGACCACATCATTAGTGATATTGGTATAGTTCGAGTTTTGAATATTAAAACCGTAGGTAGTTGTCCAGGTACCCATGAACTTAGTGATCCCATATCTCAGTTTTGTTTCAGACTGTCTGGAGTCATTTTTGAAATACAGGCCATTTTCATTCACATTGTCTTTGTATCGCAGAAAAGTGTTTTGCAGCATGTTGGTGCTCAGTGTTGCTTGCATGTATCCGGATTTGTCTCTGAAGCGGTTTTTCCAGGTGATACCACCGGCATTGGTACGCTGACGAATCACAGGAACTTGATCTTGAATCGCCTGTTGTTCCGGGTCAAAGTTTTTGATCGCATTGATGGCGAAACGATCAATGGAACCCACTCCGGTTACCGATATTTCATTGTATTTATTGATTTTGTGATTGACTTTATACTGGTAGTCCCAATAGTTGGGAAGGAATGGTAGCCCGATGGCTTTGAACAAAAACTGAAGATAAGACTGACGCACTGAAGCGATGAAAGTAGTATTACTCTGCTCTTTTTTTCCTTTGAAAAGCGGCCCTTCCGTAGTTAATGCTGCTTCACTTGCACTTACACGAACATTCCCTTGAAAATGTCTGGAGTTTCCATTTCGTTGATTGAACTGTAATACTCCTGAAAGCGGGTTGTCATATTTAGCACCGAAAGAACTGGAAGTCAGTGAAACACCTTCGAAGAAAGAGACATTCAAAAGTCCAACAGGTCCGCCTGCACTTCCTTGTGTTGAAAAGTGATTGATAATCGGAATTTCCACACCATCCAGATAGTAAACATTTTCATTGGGTGCTCCACCCCTTATGATCACATCATTGCGAAATCCTCCAACGGAACCTGCTACGCCCGGTAGCGATTGCACTACCTTTGCTATGTCATTGTTTCCTCCGGGGTATGTTGCCACTTCTTCCTGGCTGAGTTTCTGGATCGACATGGGTGTTTCTTCCAGCTTTTCAAATGGATTGGCAGTAACCACCACTTCGGCTAATTCTGATACACTTTCATCTAGTTTGAAGTTTAAATCAATGTTTCCTTCCGAGCGCACTACCACATTGTATTTAGTCAGAGAATTGTAACCAATATAGGTAGCTGTTACACTGTAGGTGTTGGTTGGAATGTTTTTGATAGTATAAAAACCATTGATGTCAGTAACAGAACCGAGCTCCGTCCCATCTATTTTGACCGTGGCACCAATGAGTGCTTCTCCTGTTTTTGAGTCAGTGATTGTTCCAGAAAATGTTCCCGTTTGAGCATAGACTGGTAGCGCCAATAGATTAAATAAAAGAATGGATAGATAAGTCTTTTTCATATTGATAACATGTGAAATCAAAGCAAAAACATTGTTGATTAATTTTTGTTTTAAAAAAATAACAAAATTGTTTTAATTTAAAATATGGATAACATCATAGCACTTCTGAATGATTTCAGAGATTTTCAAAAAACTGGAGATTCTGATGATTTTGAAGGGTTTGGAGATTTTCTAAAGAGTAAATACACAAACGACAAAGCATCCTTTCAAACCAAAGAGCCAACAGTAAATGCTGCCGGAACGGATGCGATGGTGTCTTACCTTCTCGGAGGATTGATCGGATATGTGGAAGCCTGGGTCAAAATCACTTACAAGGATTTGCCGATTGGTTCGCTTGGAGATTTTGGGATTCTCAAGTCTGTACAAGTGCTGCAAAACCCTACGAAAAAAGATGTGGTGGATCGGCTGGTAATGGAAAGGAGTACTTGCATTGAGGCGATCAAAAGGCTGATCAAAAAAGGCTTGATCCAGGAGGAAACAGATGAAGAAGATCATCGGATGAAGCGTGTGAAGCTTACCGATTATGGTCAGGAGATCGTTGCTACCCTTGATCAAAAAATGACTGCACTTTCAACGCTGCTGGTTGGTATTCTCTCAGAAGCTGAGAAACAACAAATCATGCCGATGCTGATGAAGCTCAATAAATTCCACAACAACCTCTACCGAAATAAAGAAGGTGAAGAGATCAAAGAGATTTTTGGGTTATGATCAGGTCAAGAGTGAAGGCTTGGAATCATTTGGAATATATTAGTATCATTCATCTTATTTCACATACTGTGATTAACATACATAGAATTAGTTAACAAATTTAAAATCTGTGCCAGCCGGGAAGAACATAAGACTTCCTGCACCAAGTCCAAGACCACTTCTGTGAGTGACCAAATCTTCAATGTTGAAGTTCAGTGTTACATAAGGATTGTACATCGTGAATTCCGGAATGTATTTAACTACAGGGTCGGTCCAGTTCAACTTGCCTTCTTCTATAAGTATTGCTTAGAGCAGTTGTGGTAGAGGTTTTGCTATTGGAGACAATTTTACAGCCTCTTTTGATTCAATAGATCTCACTCCGTAGCCCCGAGTGTAGGCTAACTTTCTATTCTGAACAATTCCAATTGCTACACCAGCAACATTGAATTTGTTAATAGTCTCCTTTGTAAGCTTATCAATATCTTGAGGGTTAATCTCAGGAGCTTACGGCTGGTAGCTTTTTAAGGTTAAGAGAAAAATGATTGGCAGGAGTAGTTTGAGCAGTACGTTTTTCATCTATCTAAGATAACTGAAAAAACATGGATGGCCTGTTTGGTTAACGCTTGATACAATTTAGTCAAAATAAAAGCCCGGCGAACCGGGCTCATTTTATAAGGTCATATTAGTTCAACATCTTGGAGTAGATTTCTCTGAGATGATCTATCCTCTTTTCTGCAGAAGCCTTTTGCTCATCAAATGCCGCTGACAACTCTTGCATAGATGCTTCATTGGCTTTTGAGATTTTACCATAAATGTCTTTCAGTTGATCTTTGGTATTTTCAAGGTTTGAGATTTCCTGGTTCCATTCATCTTTCAAGTCATGAGCTATTTGTTCCGATTTGATTTTCAGTTCGTCCACATCGTTAAAAAGCATGTCGATCATATCTTTTGCTTTTGTTCTTAGTTCTGTTGTGTTCATGGGTATTGTTGTTTAAAAGTTAATGTTAACTATCTGGAATTTAGTTATTTAACAGATTTTCATCAATCCTTGTTTTCATTTATTGAGGTTTTGTTGGGTGATGGTCAATAAAATTCAGTTCTATTGTAACTGTATCCTTTTTGTGATTGGATCATTATGGGACTGTAATCGAAAAATAAGTGACCATGAGAATATTGATGCTACTATTGTTGATTGGAATTATGATTTCCTGTGAACCTGAAGCTATCACTGCAGAAGAAATCGAATTGGAGCATAATTGTTATAACCGTTTATTGTCAATATTGGATACACTTTCTACTGTTCAGCATTTCAAGGTGTCGCTTGTATCATCTGTGGTGATAGTATTGCTCAACCTGGCGAAACCATTGAATTTGCAGATGCTTTTTATTCAACTTATGCGGGTATCAATGCCGTAGGAAAGATGAATAAGGCAAATTTCAAATGGGAAATTGAAGGAGAGCATGCTGTAATAGTGGGCAGCGATAGTTTGGGTATTGCGAAAGTCAGGTTCGAAGAGGGATTTGAAAAGGTCAGTATAAGGTGTAAAGTAACTGCAAGCAATTCTTTGATATTATGCTGGGAGACTATTGAAGTTCATCGATGATGTGTCACAACAATAACATCTTTTAATCAATCAGGGAAGACGGCTCTTTCATAATACGAAGGGATTTTCTTTGTGCTATTTGGTTTTAAAAGACAATTGACACACTCCGGATCAACTCCTGCATTGATCACACAGGTCATACAATTGTAAGGTAAGCTTCTGAAGAAGTCATATGGTTTTGGCCTGCACTCAGGACTCACATGTATAGGCAAGTCACCATGTTTTATCAGCAATGCCGTAGAATCCATGCTTGCTACCTCAAAGAACCCAAGCACCTGCTCACTTTCATTGTTACAGTTTTTGATGTTGCCGGTGATGGTGGCAGGAGCTATCTCAAAAAGGCTTCCAGTTCTGTTGACCGTTTGATCAATTTTTTGCCAATATTCATAAGCTTCTTTGGTGATGGAAGCCTGAAAAATCCCGAAATAATGATTTCCAGAAAAGGTCTCATCAAGTACATGGTTAATGATTTTAATGCTATCCAGTTGCCTGGATTCACCTTTGGTGTTGGCTATCAGATTGATTTTACTCGGAAGATTGAGTACTGATATGAAGCAGTTTTGAGGTGAGTAAAACGGTACACTAGGAACAGGAATTTCGCTAAATAAATACACTTCCTCAACGTCCCACCTTAAGTAATACGGCTCGTTGGATGCAGGAAGATTTACATTGTTGTATACCTGTACTGAATGTTCTTCCAGCAATACTCCTGCTGAAGTAAGTGAGGTGGATTTTTCAAACTGGAAATAACTTTCGTCGGTTGAGTTGACAGAGGGTAGTTTTTGAAAATTTGATTGATATACCTGATCGCCAATATTGACTTCAAGTTGATAACTTGTACCCTGACTTCCTACAAAATTACTTTTAGGAAGGTAGCATGCTTGTGATTTATTGTAATAAAAAAGGATTTCTGTACCAGTATCATCTCTGATCAAAACGGATGCATTTTTCACTGGAGCTCTCTCTGATTGTTCACTTGTGGAAGTTTCCACCCAAATATGAGCTGGATAGTTGGTTGCGTTAGTTAGTCTTCCGTTGATCACGGTGATTTGATCCGTACTGGTTGTGATATCAGTTGGTTCTATGCATCCTGTCAAAATCCACAGTAAATGAACTGCAAGCGAAAGATTTTTTAGATATGATTTTATTGAATTCATTTAAAACCTTCAGTTGTAATTGAATGATTTGATGTTTTTCTCAGAGATTGGAAAAATCGCAGATTTGAGAATTTGCAATAGCAAATTAGGTTTACTGTTAGTCATTTCATTAGCAGGATTTAAATTAACCTCCTTTTATTGAATTGACAGCTCGCTCATAATATGCAGGTGGTTTTCTGGTACTGTTAGGTTTTACAGAACAATTGACGCATTCTTCGTCTACACCAGCGGCAATCACGCAAGGCATGCAATTGTATCTTACCTTTCTGAAGAATTCGTAAGATTTTGGTTCACATTCTCTTTTTATATAAGTCGGAAGGTCTTTATGTTGAACTATTACGGCCGTTGTATCCATACTGGCCACTTCAAAGAAACCCAGAACCTGTTCATTTTCATTGTTGCAATTTTTGATGTTGCCCGTAATTGTAGCTGGGGCAATTTCAAACAAGCTTCCCGTTCTGTTCACAGACTGGTCAATTTTGTTCCAGTACTCATAGGCCTCTTTGGTGATGGAAGCTTGAAAGATTCCAAAGTAATGGTTTTCAGCAAAAGTCACATCGATCACATGATTGATGATTTCCAGACTATCCAGCTGGATAGCCTTTCCTTTGGTATTGGCAACCAGATTGATTTTGGTAGGAAGGTTCAGAACGTGAATAAAGCAGGTCTTTGGTGAATAAAATGGCACAATGGGTACCGGAATTTCACTGAACAGATAAATCTCTTCCACGTCCCACCTGAGATAATAAGGGTCGTTTGAAGCAGGCAAATTCACATCACTGTATACCTGCACTTTGTGTTCTTCCAGTCGTACACCTGCAGATGTAAGGGAAGTGGTGTTTTTGAATTTATAATAGCTTTTGTCTGAGGAGTTAACTGATGGAAGTTTTTGGAAATCGGATTGATAGAGCTGCTCACCCCATTTGACCTCTAGTTGATAGCTGGTTCCCTGGCTTCCCACAAAGTTGCTTTTTGGCAGGTAACAGGCTTGAGATTTGTTGTAATAAAAAGTGATCTCTTCAGCGTTTTCGTTTCTTATGATTACTGATGCGTCTGATATAGGTGCTCTTTCAGATTGTTCGCTGGTAGAAGTTTCCACCCATACATGCGCCGGATAATTGGTAGCATTAGTCAGACGTCCATTGATTACAAGGATTTGATCTGTTTGGGTGGAAATGTCCGTTGGTTCTATACATCCTCCCAAGACTCCCAATAGATAAACCAGAAGTGATAAATAGCTGAAATGTGTTTTTATTGCATTCATTTAAAACTTGAAGTTGTAAGTGAATGATGGGATGACTTGTCCTAAGACTGAGAATTTGTAAGCTTCCGGAATGGATGAAGCTCTACCCTGGGGTCGTACAAAATACACTGAATATGCATTCTTGCGACCCAGAAGGTTGTAAATGGAAAAGGTGAGGGTGTCTTTATACCTTCGGTTTTCATAGCCTGGCTTTCGGTGTTTCCAGATATTTTCAGCTATCGTCACGGCTATATCCAATCTGATGTAATTGGGAATTTTGTACTTGTTTCGTTGTGAGAAGTTAGGCACGCCATAGTTGTTGATGTAATACACACTCTCCGGAGCGGTGAGTGGCCGGCCTGTGATGAAGGTGAAAGTGCCATCCAGTGAGCTTTTTTTGCCAATTCTTAGTTTGGAAACCAATGAGAAATTATGCGGTCGGTTCACGATATTGGGATACCATTTAGATCCATTGGTCAATACTCCGGGGATGTTATTCAAAGCTTGTGAGTATGTGTACGAGATCCATCCGTTCCATCTTGAACCACCTTGCTTTTCTACCTGTACTTCCAGTCCGTAAGCTTTGCCTTTTCCTGATAAGATACTTGACTCCAGATGATCATTTCCCACCAGGTCAGCAAAATTCCTGTAGTCGATGATGTTGTTCATGTGACGATAAAAAGCTTCTACAGAGATTTCCCATTTATTGTCCTTAAGATTTTTGAAATATCCAATCGAGTAATTGTCAGTTTGAAGGGGCTTAGTATACTGGTTACTCATTTGCCATATGGCTGTTGGCGTAGGAGAGATGGAGTTGTAGATGGACTGTATGTATTGGTTGAGTCTGGAGTAGCTGAGTTTTATGGAAGAGGATTGACTCAGTGAATATTTCATCGAAAATCTTGGCTCTGGCCGCTGATAGGAGATGGTTTTTCTATTGGAACTAAAATGCAATGTATCTGTAATGTTGTCTACAGACGAGTAGTCGTTGTTTTGATACACATATTGATAATTAGGACCATATCCAGTGAAGAATGTATATCTGAATCCATAGGCGAAGGTTAGTTTTTCAGACACTTTGTAGGTATCATCGGCATATAAAGAAAACTCTAAACCATTGGAGCGCTGGATATTGGCTGAGTCTTTCAATGTATTTGGGCCTTTGGGGATAATCACTTCCGGCAAAACATCTGTGAATTGTACTTCGGCACCAACATTGATTTCATGTTGTAAAAATGAACCAATGGCAAAATTCTGTTTGCCCTGATAATATTTCATACCCATAGTTCTACTGGCACCGTCTAATCCGTCGGGCTCCAGTTGATCACTTTTATAAGTTCCAATGTTCAGATTTGTACGACTGACGATTTTGTCGGTTAGCGCTACACGGTATTCAAGACCTGCAGTTTGATTAGACCATCCAAATGAAAAACTATTCGCAAACTTGAAGTTATCATGACTGGCATAATAGCTTGCCTGTAGTTTGCTTTTGTCGGTTGCAAAAAAATTGATCACTGCATTGAAATCATAGAAATTGGCTTTGCTACCGTGAATGTCTGGATTTTTGACTGTCTGTAAAATCCAATTGGAATACGAGGTTCGGCCTCCAATCAAATAAGTGAGTTTTTTGTTGATTGGCCCATCGATCACCAGCCTGCTGGCGACAGTTCCTACTCCTCCTTCCAGGTGAAATTTGTCCCGGTTTCCTTCCCTGATATCTACATCCAGTACAGACGCAGCTCTGCCTCCAAATTGTGCAGGAATATAGCCTTTGTACAGTGTGAAGTTTTTCACAACTCCGGGGTTGAATGCACTAAAGAAACCAAATAAATGAGAAGAGTTAAATATCGGGGACTGATTGAAAAGCACCAGGTTTTGATCGTATTTTCCACCCCGGACGTTGAAACCTCTTGATCCTTCACCCGAATTGTTTACACCTGGGAGTAATTGTAAGCTTCTGATGACATCCACTTCACCAAGAAAAGTTGGCAGTCTTTTGATTTCTTCTATTTCCAATACTTCCTTGCCGGTAAACACACTGGAGATATTCTGATCTGGTTGCGCGGTAATTACTATTTCATCCATTTCCAGATCCTGCTCTTTCATGATGATTTCTGTAACCGCACTGGTATAGAGCTTTAGCTCGATGTGCTTTGCCTGCATACCTACATAGGTGATTTCTAGCTCATACTCTCCGGGTTTCAGAAATAGCGCAAATTGACCATTTTCATTGGTGGTGGTTCCCTGGCCTGTGTTTTTTATTACAATAGATGCACCGGGAAGCGGCCCACTTGCTATAGTTGTGATAACACCTTTAAAGAAAACTTTGGAGTCGGTAGCCTGTCCCGAATACCCAAACCTCAGCTTCTCTGTCTGTGCTAATAGAATGGAAGGAATGAGCAGAAAAAGAAAAAGAAGATATTTCATTTAGGACAAATAGGCCCTTAAGATAAGGGAGAAGAAAGTAATATTGATAGCTAATAATGGCTTTCGTATGAGTGGGCAAATAAACAGATAACCGGCAGAAGAAAATTTGCCGGTTATCTGTGGGTAGATTCAAATTTTAGAGCATCCTTTCAGATGTAAGTTTACCATGCTCATATACTTCTTCTTTGGCTTTTATGCCTGACTCACTCCAGAATGTTTGTACACCTTCTTTTTCATTATCAACATAGTTGGCAACGCATTGTAGTTGCGCACTTTCAAAATACCAGCTCCATTCGCCACTTTTCTGATCATTGATCATTTCTCCCTCGGCTTGAACATTGCCATTATTGTAGTAGGATTTCATATGACCATTTAGTTTTCCATCCTTGTAGTGGAGCTCTTGCTGTAGAAGATATGATTCAGGGTAATAAACTGCCCAGTAACCTTCTCGTCGACCATCTTTGATCAATCCTTCTTCATAAATGTTGCCAGTCTCTTCATAATAATTTTCATACTGTCCATTGCCACCTTTCACTGTTTGTTCGCCTTTGTTATTCCAGGCATTGGTCACCAGGTATTCATTGTTTTCGTAAGTGCCTTCTTCTTGTATGGTCCCATCAAAGAAGTATGTTTTCCATACTCCTGTCTTTTTCCCATCGACAACTGACCCTTTCATAGCTATCATATTGTTTGGGTGCATGTGTATAAAGCTTCCCTGACCGTCTTTGATGATTTGTTTTTGCTTTTCATCCCACATGTTTATGAATAGAAAATCATCGCTAGAGGTATAGTTAAGCTCTCTGAGCAGATTACCGCTTTCATCCCAAAATTTCCATACACCACTGAGCTCTCCATCTTTGAAGTTGCCTTCCGTGGAGAGTTTTCCATTTTCATAATACACTTTCCAAAGGCCTTCCTGATGATCCCTGTTGACAGTGCCTTCCTGGCTTTTATTTCCATTTTCAAAATAGGATACGGCTCGCCCATGCTGTCTGCCTTCTACGTACAGAACAGAATCAGATACTATGCCTGAAGGGTAATAGTTGACCCAAAGTCCATCACTGAGTCCGCCTTTGTAATTCCCAACTCGCATAGGTTCTCCGGATTCATAATACCATTTCCAGGCACCGCTTTCCACTCCGTTTGCATAATTCCCTTCTATTTGAATTTTACCATTCTCGTAGTAATATTTCCATATGCCGTTCTCCTTACCATCTTCAAAATTACCTTTTGAGAGTAATTTTCCAGATTCGTAATAGAAAACCTGTTCTCCATTGACGCCTTTGGAAAGAGCAAATGCAACTCCGGAAATGATGACAAAAAATACAATTACCAGTGGAAGTCTGAGTTTACTTTGGGCCGGTACCAGTTCTTCCGGCTTGGCATTGATAGGAACAGGACGAAAAGCGAACCTGTATCCTTCCCAAGTAGCTATACCATAAAAGAATAAGTCCATAGGACTAAAAGTCTCTTCAAAAATCAGAAGTATGGTGTTGAAATCTAACAATGAGATGGTTTGGAAGTAGCTCAAATGTTGTTCGTGAGCGAAGAAACCCACCTGACTAAATAGATTCCCTAAGAGGCAGCTAAACAAAGCAAGAGCTCCTCCAATGATTCCATATTCTATGTTAATGCCTGCACCAAAATAGCGAACACCAAACCCAACCAACAGTCCAATTCCAATGGCCATGTAGCCAATCTGGTATTCTGTTGAGACCGTAATCAGTGCCCAAAGCAACGCCCCGATGATAGCAACAAACAAACCGCCAACCAGGGCATAAACGATATCCTGGTGCTTTTCGGCCTCCGCTCTTGCTTCAGGGGATAGGTTGGAAATCAATTCAATAGCTGAAGGCTCTTCTGATGGAGAGGTCTGGACAGGCGCATCTGGCACTTCCTCATCTCTTTCAAAGTTTTCACATGATTCTTCAAAGTCTGCAATCTTGTCTGTGATTTTACAAATGATCCCCTGATTAGGGTCAAACTTACGATTCAGGCATTTTTTACAAAAAGCCAGATGCTCTTCTCTCGTCATTGATAATATAGGTTAGGGTGAAAAATTGGCATAAGTTGTTTTCCAACCAGTGCCATTCACTTCCTAATCTAAAAGTTTAACTTCAAAATATTATCAACTTCAATTGAATTTTCCTTTAGCCACCATTTTCCTGGCGAGCATCATAGGCTAGCTGATAATAGGGTGGAGGAGTTCTGGTGCTATGAGGTCTTACAAGACAGTTGACGCATTTTTCAGGTACGCCGGCCTTCACATAGCAGGGAACACAATTGGATTGCTTGACCAGGTTATCTGTATATGGTCCTGGAACCCCACAATCTTGCCCTACATAGATTGGTAGGTCACTAGTTAATATTAGCACTGCAGATGTATCCATGCTCGCCACTTCAAAAAAGCCCAGAACCTGCTGAGTGGTGTCGTTGCAGTTTTTCACATTGCCAACTATTGGAGCAGGGGGGATTTCAAATAATGAACCCGTCCTGTTTACGACCTTATCCACTTTAGTCCAGTAATCAAATGACTCTTTGGAGATGGATGACTGAAATACCCCAAAGTAATGAGTGTAAGCAAAGGTGTAATCAACAATATGATCAGTCATATAAAGACTGTCAATGGTCATTGCTTTTCCTGTCTCATTGGCTACAAGGTTGATTTTTTCAGGTAAGTTGAAGCCTCTGATATAGCAATTTCTTGGGGTGTAATCAGGAGCTTTAGTTAGTGGTACTTCAGCTACCAGATAAACTTCTTCTATATCCCAGCGCAGATAGTAAGGATCAGTGGAGGCAGGTAGTGTCGCACTGGTTAAGAGGTTCACAAAGTAGCGATCAATTGGAATCCCCAGCGAAGAATACACGGGCTTCTTGCCAACTGTGAAATAACTGTTATCTGTAGCGTTTACTGATGCCATTCTCTGGTAGTCAGATTGATAGAGGTTATCATCAATAGTTACTTCCAGTTGGTAAGCCATTCCCGGTTCCCCAACAAACTTGTTAGCAGCGACATAACATTGTTCTTTGGTGCTATACTTAAATGGATATTCCCGGCCGCTTTCATCTCTGACCAGGACGATCGCATTTTGGATGGGATCTCGCTCAGATTCCAGTCCCACGGTATTTTCTATCCAAACATGTGGAGTGTAGTTGGTTGCGTTCGTCAGCTTGCCACTGATTACTATGACTTTATTCGTATTGGTTTTGATATCTACTGGCACTATGCAGCTATTGATAAGTGTCAGTACAAGCACCAGGACATATGGTTGTAGTCTTTTCATGCTTATTTAAAATTTGAAGTTGTAGGTGAATGAAGGGATCATTTGTCCCAGGATTGAAAATTTGTATGGCTCTGGTGTAGCCGAATTCCGGATTTTTGGTCTTACAAAATAGACGGAATATGCGTTTTTTCTGGCCAGCAGATTGTAGATAGAAAATGTAAAGGTGTCCTTGTACCTTCTGGTTTGATAACCGGATTTACGATGTTTCCAGATATTTTCGGCAATGGTTACTGCCACATCCAATCTTATATAATCTGGTATTTTGTATTGATTACGTTGGGAAAAGTTGGGAACACCGTAGTTGTTCATGTAATAGACACTTTCTATGGAAGTAAGAGGTCTTCCTGTGATGTAAGTGAATGTCGCATCAAAAGAGCTTTTTTTGCCTATTCTTAGTTTTGAAACGAGCGAAAAATTGTGTGGACGATTCACAATGTTGGGGTACCATTTGGCTCCATTGGTAAGAATACCAGGTACGTTGTTGAGTACTTGAGAGTAAGTGTATGACAGCCAACCATTCCACTTAAGACCACCTTTTTTCTCCAACTTCACTTCCATTCCATATGCTTTGCCGCGGCCCTGGAGAATTTCAGTTTCCAGATGATCATTTCCGACCAGGTTAGCGAAATTCCGATAATCGATTACCTGGTTCATTCGCCTGTAAAATGCCTCTACTGAAAGTTCGTAATGGTTTTCGTCCAGGTTTTGGAATACTCCAATGGAATAGTTGTCTGTCTGGAGTGGTTTCAAATATTGGCTACTCATCTGCCATACGGCAATGGGAGTCGGGGAGATTGAATTGTACAGCGATCTCACATATTGATTCAGGCGTGAGTAACTAATTTTCAATGAGGTCAAAGGGCTCAGCGAATACTTCAGTGAAGCTCTGGGCTCAGGCCGCTGGTAAGAGATGTTCTTGCGGTTGGAGCTAAAGTGGAGTGTGTCGGTGATGTTGTTGACTGATTGAGTATTTCCGTTTTTGTATACATACTGGTAATTGGGGCCATATCCCGTGAAGTAAGTATACCGAAATCCAAGTGCCAGCGATAATCTGCTGCTGATCTTGTATGTATCATCTCCATAGAGCGAAAACTCAAGTCCGTTACTTCTAGGAATGTTTGCCGCTGTTTGAGTGGTTTGTAATCCGCGTGGGGATATGGTTTCCGGGAGAATTTTGGTGTATTTTAATTCTGATCCAATATCAATCTCATGGTGGCTGAATAGGCCGATAGCTAGATTTTCTTTAGCTTGATAGTATTGGATGCCGATGGTTCTGTAAGCTCCACTTACTCCAGAAGGCTGTAATTGATCACTTTTATAGGTGCCAGATCCAATGTTTAAGTGGCTCACAATTTTATTGGAGATAGCTTGCCGGTAATCTAATCCAAGTGTTTGGTTGGACCAGCCGAATTCAAAATTGTCAGAATACCGGAAGATATCATGACTTCTGTAGAATGAAGCTTGCACCCTGGATTTGTCGCTGGCGTAGAAGTTTAGTTCTGCATTGAAATCATAAAAATTAGCTTTACTACCATGAATTTGAGGGTTTTTGTCTGCTTGCAGAATCCACCCTGCATAAGAAGTTCTTCCTCCAACCAGGTAGGAAAATCTTTTTCCAATTGGGCCATCTACCACAAGTCTGCTTGCTACTGTCCCGATTCCTCCTTCCACATGGGCACTGTCTCTGTTGCCTTCCCTGGTCTCTACATCCAGTACGGACGAAGCTCTGCCTCCATATTGTGCAGGAATGTAGCCTTTATAGAGTGTAAAATTCTTGACCACTCCTGGATTAAACGCAGTGAACAAACCGAAGAGGTGAGAGGAGTTGTAGATCATTGAGTTATTGAATAGCACAAGGTTTTGATCGAACTTGCCTCCCCGAACATTAAAACCTCGGGAGCCTTCACCGGAGTTGTTAACTCCCGGCAAGAGCTGCAGGCTTCTGATTACATCCACTTCGCCCAGGAAAGTTGGTAGTCTTTTGATTTCTTCAATTTCCAGGATTTCCTTGCCTGTATAGACATCCGAAATATTGTGATCAGGCTGCGCTACAATCGTCACCGCATCCAGGTCCAGACTTTGGTCTTTCATGATAATCTCAGCAATGCCACTCCGATAGATTCTCAGGTCTATTACTTTGGTTTGCATGCCTACATAGGATACCACCAAAGTGTATTTACCGGGATTCATGTAAAGCGTGAAATTTCCATCTTCCTTGGAGACTGTGCCTTTGCCATTTTCTCTCAAAACAAGAGAAGCTCCTACCAAAGGCCCTTCAGAGATCGTTGTGATTTTACCTTTAAGAAAAATTTTGGAATCGGGTGCAGTAATAGGAGAACCAAAAAAAAGCTGATCCATATCCTGAGCAATTACCAAAAAAGGCATTAATAGCCCAATGGCCAAAATGGTGAACTTCATTATCGACTACTTCTTTATACTTACTTTGAACTTCCGCTAAGACAGTTGTCCTATTGAAAATTCAGCAAAACGGATAGATACCAATACTACACAATGATTTTGTATAGAATCTGTATTTTCTTGTTAAGTAAATAAATTTTTGTAAATAATGTAAGGGTTATCTGTGTTTTATCCTACTTCTTGTTAATTGTGCCAATAGCCAACCAATTAAAAGTCCGGTAGTGTTAGCCGCAAGATCTAAAAGATCTCTGTGCCGGTTTACATAAGGTTGGATGAGTTCGATGGAGCCACTCCACAAGAAAAATCCGAATATGAACACCCACAATGATTTTGGTTTGGTAATGGAGATGGGTAGGGCAACAGACATATAGGCAAGCAGGTGGTGGGTTTTGTCTTTTCCAGGTACTTCTGGAAGTTCGGGAAGAGGAATTAAACTTAAGATGGTTACCACTGCCAAAATGAGGAGACTGATGATTTTACCGTACCGAATGAAAAATTGCATGCACGAAAATATGCGCTAATGATGGAAATTAGAAATCAGAAGTTTTTTATTACTTCCAGATTGAGCTGTTTCGCAAGGTTATTCATTGCTTCTTTCAATTCTTTATAGTCTACGCTGGAAATTATGATGAAGGATTTTTCATCATCAAAATTCAAAATGCCACTATACTCAAAAAAATCAGCTGTTCTAGTTCTGGATCTTGAGTTTGCATTAATAAGTATGGCGTTTTTTGTCAATTGAAATATGATTCAGGTTTTGAAATTTATATAGTTCAGGGAATCCTAATCCAATGAAAGAAAACATGTCGATGATCTCTTTTTTCTCCAGATTGATTTCGGTTACATATTTGGTTGAAAACAAGATAATCGAGATTACAGCGAAAAGAAGAACCCAAATATAGGCCTTGGTCCAAAAGGCTAGGTAAACACTCCAAATCACAAAGATTGAAAGTAGACTCCATCTTAGCCCGCCAGGGAAGTAATAAGATTGATACTTAACAGCCATCCGAATGATAAGTTCTTTAAATCCAACTGGAAAGTTACCCAGAATTCATAAAGAATTGTATACAAAAAAAAAGAGACCCTCGCTATGAGAGCCTCTCCATTAGGATTGAGTTCATTATATGTTCTCAGTGTGCTACAACGACAGAAGGTTGTTTTCTATTGTCTATTGCAAACTGTTTCATCAAGCCGTCAATAGCTTGCCTGATTTGTTGTCTTCTCTTTTCATATGATGCATTCCTATCAAAAGAATTGTATGCAAACCCTTCCCAAACTGTTTCATCCTTGTTAGTGTCAATCATGCTGACAATCACAGTTCCATCATCCATTTTAGAAATTAAGTCCTCTGCTTTCAGATAAAAATACATGTACTTGTTTTTGTCAGGGTCAGTATAGTAGCTTTTTTTCTTAGCATATTTTGGATGATAAATGTGATACTGAACCAGGAGTTCAGGGTTGTTGTGATTGTGGCTCAAACCCTGGATGTCAAATTCATATTCAACACATTGTTTGATAATTTCATTTTCTTCAGGGAATGCTTTTTCCCATAATGTTTCCTCGTATTTCACTTCTACATCTTTACCATCATTGGTGGAAGCCACAGTTGCTTCTTCCATTTTCATTCGGTCATTGGATGTTGATTGATCAACGCTATTTAGGAATTCAAAGGACGAGTAAGAAGTCTTGCCTTGAATTTTGTCGATCTTATCGACATTGATGGTCTGAGCCAGAGCGGGGATAGAAAAAGATACGGTTAATAGAATGATTGTTAGCTTTTTCATGGTTATAAAAATTTTATAGTTTCCGGTTCTAAATTCCATATCTCTCTAACTGGTCTTCCTGTGAATATGTTACTTGTTTTTAGATAAACAAGAAATTATTATAAAATTAAAAATACATTAAAATATTGTAAAATACAGAATATCAATTACTTAAGTCATTAAAAGTGATCCAATAAATATTTATAAAAATTTGTTAAATTATTTAAAATAATTTATTGCTATTTTTGAATTTTTCAACCAAAATAACGGAATTGTGGGGTGAAATATTAAGAAGTGCTGTTAAGTGTATTATTTGTAATCTTTATATTTTCTGAGTTTTGAGATTGCAGCCTGATGGATTCTTTTTTTGGAAGGTGTTTTTTTAGGAATAATAAGTTCAAATTGAGGTAATCAAAAGTTTGTAGGTCAGATATTAATGGTGACTCTTGAAATGTTTGTAATACAATTCGTGTTTCAGATTATCTTCCCAAACATCCTTCTGTACTCTTCTAATCCTCCCAAATCCTTATCCTAACACTTCTGTTTTGCTTATTTTTGTGGTTACCCAAAGAGTGTCGTGCTGAGTACGCAACACTGAATGAAACAACATGAACACCCCAAGAAACAAACAGAACCATTTATGTCTCAGACCATAAGCCCTTACAAACCCACTAACCATATTCGCATTGTTACGGCAGCTTCGTTGTTTGACGGACACGATGCAGCGATCAACATCATGCGCCGGATCATTCAGTCTACAGGCTGTGAAGTGATTCATCTCGGTCACAACCGCTCCGTGCAGGAGATTGTGGATTGTGCCATCCAGGAAGATGCGCAGGCAATTGCCATCACCTCCTATCAGGGAGGCCATGTGGAGTACTTCAAGTACATGTATGATCTGCTGAAAGAGCGTGGCGCTGAGCACATCAAAATCTATGGTGGAGGAGGCGGGACCATTCTTCCTGAGGAGATCAAGGAGCTTCACGATTATGGAATCGCAAAGATTTATTCTCCGGACGATGGCCGTGAGATGGGCTTGCAGGGCATGATCAATGATTTGGTGAAAGGAAGCGATTTTGCTGTTGGTCAGAGCCTGAATGGCCAGCTGAAAAAACTGGATAAAAACAACATCAATGCGATTGCCAGGTTGATCTCAGCAGCAGAAAACTTCCCTGAAGAAAACAAAGCAATGCTGGAAGAGATCCGGAAAACGATCACTTCCAAGAAAGTGGCTCCTGTGTTGGGAATCACCGGTACTGGAGGAGCAGGAAAGTCTTCGCTGGTGGATGAACTCGTGCGAAGGTTCCTGATTGATTTTGATGGAGAGAATGCTAAGAACATTGCCGTAATTTCTGTAGATCCATCTAAGCGCAAGACTGGTGGAGCACTGCTTGGTGACAGGATTCGCATGAATTCCATTTTCAACAATCGTGTTTACATGCGTTCGTTGGCTACTCGTCAGTCCAACCTGGCTTTGTCTCGCTATGTAAAGGATGCGGTGGATATTGTGAAGGCAGCAGGCTTTGATCTGATTATTTTGGAAACTTCCGGTATCGGTCAGTCTGATACAGAGATTACAGAACATTCTGATCTTTCGCTTTATGTGATGACGCCAGAATATGGTGCAGCTACCCAGCTTGAGAAGATTGACATGCTGGACTTTGCGGATGTAATTGCCCTCAACAAGTTTGACAAGCGTGGAGCTTTGGATGCACTGCGCGATGTGAAAAAACAATACAAGCGCAACCACAATCTTTGGGAAACTGAAGACGATGATTTGCCGGTATTTGGTACTATCGCCAGCCAGTTCAACGATCCGGGAATGAATCATTTGTACAAGGTGATCATGGATCAGTTGGTGGAGAAAACCGGTGCAGATCTGAAATCTAACTTCCATCATGCGAAGGAGATGTCCGAGAAGATCTTCATCATTCCTCCGAAGCGCACCAGGTACCTTTCTGAAATTTCCGAATCCATTCGTGACTATAATGAGACTGTTGAGAAGCAAAAGGAAGTTGCTCAAAAACTCTACGGACTGGATAAGTCGATAGAAGTAATGCGCTCCATGGATAAAGAAGAAGCGCTGAAAGCAATAGAGGAGGCCAAGGCCAAACTGGAGCTGGACCTTGATCCGCATAATAAGAAATTACTCGAAGATTGGTCTTCTAAGAAAGCCAATTACGAAGGAGATACTTTCACTTACGAGGTTCGTGGCAAGAAAATAGAAGTGGAGACAACCACCGAAACGCTTTCCCACACCAAAATTCCGAAAGTTAGTTTGCCAAGGTACGAAGCCTGGGGCGACATCCTGAAATGGAGCTTGCAGGAAAATGTACCGGGAGAATTTCCATTTACGGCCGGTGTGTTTCCTTTCAAAAGAAAAGGAGAGGACCCAACCCGAATGTTTGCCGGGGAAGGTGGGCCAGAGCGAACCAACAAGCGCTTTCATTACCTGTCGCATGGACTACCAGCAGCCAGGCTTTCTACGGCTTTTGATTCGGTAACACTATATGGAGAAGATCCCGATTATCGTCCGGACATTTATGGTAAGATTGGTAATTCAGGCGTAAGCATTTGCTGTCTGGATGATGCTAAAAAGCTGTATTCAGGTTTCAATCTTTGCGATCCGACCACTTCTGTTTCCATGACCATCAATGGTCCTGCGGCTACTATTGCTGCGTTTTTTATGAATGCTGCGATAGATCAGCAATGTGAACTTTACATCAAGGAAAATGGACTGGAAGCAGAGATTGAGAAGAAGATTAAAGCAATCTATGAAAAGCTGGGAAGTCCTCGTCCAACATACAATGCGGAATTACCACAAGGTCATAATGGGCTTGGGTTGATGCTACTGGGAGTAACTGGTGAAGATGTGTTACCCAAAGAAGTGTACCAGGAAATCAAGGTACGAACACTGTCATCCGTTCGTGGTACAGTTCAGGCTGATATCCTGAAAGAAGATCAGGCCCAAAATACCTGCATTTTCTCCACAGAGTTTTCGCTCCGATTGATGGGTGATGTGCAGCAGTACTTCATCGACCATGCAGTGAGGAATTTCTACTCCGTCTCTATTTCCGGATATCACATTGCGGAAGCAGGTGCTAACCCGATTACTCAGCTGGCATTTACGCTGGCGAATGGTTTCACCTTCGTGGAATACTATCTGTCCAGAGGAATGGACATCAACAAGTTTGCTCCAAACCTGTCATTCTTCTTCAGCAATGGAGTCGATGCGGAATATGCTGTGATTGGACGTGTAGCCAGAAGGATTTGGGCGAAGGCCATGAAAGCGAAATATGGCGCAGATGCGCGTTCACAGATGTTGAAGTATCACATTCAGACATCTGGTCGATCTTTGCATGCTCAGGAGATTGATTTCAATGATATCCGCACTACGTTGCAGGCACTTTACGCGATCTACGACAACTGTAACTCACTGCATACCAATGCTTACGATGAGGCGATCACCACTCCTACAGAGCACTCGGTACGTCGCGCCATGGCCATCCAATTGATCATTAATAAGGAACTTGGCCTTGCCAAAAACGAAAATCCTATGCAGGGTTCTTTCATCACTGAAGAACTAACGGATTTGGTTGAAGAGGCTGTTATGATGGAGTTTGATCGAATTACCGAGCGAGGAGGAGTACTTGGCGCCATGGAAAGCATGTACCAGCGTGGAAAGATTCAGGAAGAAAGTCTTTACTACGAAACCAAAAAGCACAATGGCGATTTGCCGATCATTGGTGTGAATACATTCCTTTCTTCTAAAGGCTCACCAACGATCATTCCTGATGAGGTGATTCGCGCGACCAAAGAAGAGAAAGAAGCGCAGATCAAAAACCTGCAGGCATTGCATCACCGAAGTGAAGCGCATACTGAGGAAATGCTGAAGCAATTGCAGGAAGTAGCTTTGAATAATGGAAACACCTTCGAGCAATTGATGGAAACTACCAAATATTGCTCATTGGGTCAGATCACTCATGCCATGTTTGAGGTAGGGGGGCAGTATAGAAGGAATATGTAAGATTTAGAACCACCTGCTTCTTATAAGAGTGGGTGGTTAACTATTTCCTCTTATTCGTTCTCAAAAATTTAATTGAGCGTAATTATGTAAGCTTCACAAAATGATCTTCAATTTTTACGTTGAAGTTTATTTCTGCTTGTAGAGCTTTGAATACTCTAAGGATAGTATCGATTGTGGCACTGTTCGCACTGCTTTCTAGCTTGGAAATTTGAGCTTTCTTCACTCCGACAAGTTCACCAAGTTGCTCTTGGGTCAATTGTCTTTCTTGGCGTGCGGCTTTGATCATTTGCCCTAATACTTCCATGCGAAGTTCATACTCATATTCCTCTCTTTCTTTACTCCCAACCTTGCCTATAAATTCATCCTTCAGTTCATCAAGTGAATAGGTTTTCATGGTTTTAGTTTTTGCTATCAAAATATCTTTCTCTTGCTTTAATTGCTTTACTAATCTCTTTGGATGGAACCTGGCTCACTTTTTTGATAAATCCATGAGTGGCAATTACCAGAGTTTGTTTCTCTTCTGATTTGTCCCAGAAAGCCAGTAATCGTATCTGTTGGCCAGCAAACCTGGTTCGAAATTCCCAAATGTCATTCTTTAATTTTTTGAATAATTTAGGATCATTTGTTTGCTCAGCCAAGTCGATATTGTACAAAACTTTCTTGACCGTTTTAGTGTCAAGTGTCATGAGGAAACTTTTTACTTCATCCAAAAATTTTGTTTCAAAGTATCGCATTAACCATGTAAAGGTAAATTAAGTTTCCAAATATAGAAACAATCATGTTCTTATTAGAACTCACACCACTTTCCCAGCCAGTGGACAACTGAAGGAAACCTCAAGTCCTTGTTTTAGTTTGCTGATGTTGAATTCACCGCCATTTCTTTCTACAAAATCATTGCATAATAAGGGATAATAGAACTATTCAAAACCATCTGATTTGTTGGATTAGGTGGTTTTTTGTAAGTACTGATTGCTGTTTGCTTTAATGTAGATAAAATGTGATTATTTCCGGTAGGGTATTTTTTCACCTTCCCGTTTCAGGGATATGAAATACAAACAACTCTACCTGTCACTCATTCTTCTGCTGCATATTACTGTTGGCAGTGCGCATAGTTTTAAGATCGGCCTTTTTGAACTCCGTCCGGCAAAAGATGGCGTTTCGGTCTATGCACGGTTTGATCGCTTTGACATGCTCAAAGTCCTCCAGGCAAATTGTAATGACTACAACCATCTGGATCAGTGTTTCGAGTCCTATGTCAACGAGCATGTTTCTTTCAATTTTGATGGCCAACAGTCCACAATCAAATATGAGAAGCACGAATTCAATGATGATTTTGTGGAAGTCTACTTTACAATGGATGTGAAGTCATCAACAGTGGCAAACATTGAGATCTTCAATGACTGTCTGCTCGATCTGGATGACAATCAACAAAACATCGTCTATCTCTACTTCAATAATATGAGGCGCACTTTCCGACTGGATAAGGATCGTCTGAGAACTACAGTTGAGTATTAATCTTTTTCAATCAGAATTAACCTTCAAACAATCAATCATGACACAAATACTTAAATTTTTAAAAACTGAAATAGGAAATATTGCTCTCCTGGCAATAAGCATTTTCCTTATGTTGGCAATGTTTAGTTGCAACAGCGGGGAAGATGTAAAACCACAGAATAACGCCCCGACGATAAGTCAGGCACCTGGAAATGTTAGTCTGGATGAAGGCTTTGAAACCTCAACAGTAAGTCTGTCGGGAGTGTTTACAGATGAAGATGGTGATCAACTTACAATGATTGCTTCAAGCAGTAATACCAATGTGGTAACGGTGGACATTTCTGGTACAACGCTGACAATTACAGAAGCAGGTACAGGGTCATCAACAATCACTGTTACGGCTAATGATGGAAACAATGGCGAAGTAAGTACAAGCTTCACTGTTTCTGTAAATAAAGCCGGAAACACCAACCCTGTAGTCAAATCAGAGATTCCTGACATGAGTCTATCATCAGGATTTGGCACTGAATCTTTGAAATTGCCAGAGTACTTTTCAGATGCTGAGACACAGAAACTTGGTTTTAGCGCTACCAGTTCCAATGAATCTGTGGTGACCGTTTCTATTAATGCAGGTGATCTTACTATTACTGAGGTAGGAATGGGTACTTCAACGATCACGGTGACAGCAATGGATGAGGATGGAGGCACCGTAAGTGATGACTTCAAAGTGACAATTGAAACTACCACTTGTGCTAACGATAACTCAACAGATCAAAATAATACAGGTTGTCCTTATACGCCAGCAGAAGCCAATCAATATGATGAGTCTGTAAGCAATGGCATGCGTACAATTACTACCAATCGGGTGCCAGATCATGATTATGGGAATCAGGTGGCTGATATGGGGATTTCCGGACTGACCTCAACAGTAGTGACCATGAGCTTTACAGCCAATCCGACACTGGCTAATAAAATAACAAATGTTGTTACTGATAATTATCATCCGGCATATGCGTTTGGAGTAGCTGTGAATGGAGTGCCTATTGACCCGGCACCAGCTGAGCCATTTATTTTCGAAAACTCAAGCACCGGAGAATTCAATTGGGACTGGGTATACGAGCCGAATAACAATATGAATGCTGTAGGTCTGGATTGTAACATAGCTCACTTGCAGCCGGATCAATCAACAGGAACTGGTTTGATTCATTATCATGGAGATATGATGGTTTTTGCAGATGATCTTTACCAGGGCATTAGTAGTGGCACAGTTCCTGATTCACCATTGTTGATTGGCTGGGCAGGAGATGGCTTCCCAATTGTTTACAAATACGGCCCAACTTCCAGCGGTAATGGTGTAGAATTACTTCATTCCAGCTACCAATTGAAATCCGGAACCCGACCAGGTGATGGCACCACAGCCCCATGTGGAGCATACAATGGTAAGTACACCAATGACTATGAATATGTAGATGGTGCTGGCGACCTGGATGAATGCAATGGTATTCAGCGTTCCATCACACTCACAACTCCAGCCGGCCTAACAGAGACATTCACTTATTTCTATGTAGTGACAGATGAGTTTCCTGTGCTCTCCAGATGCTTCTGGGGTTCACCGGATGATTACTTTGCTAAAGGCCAGGGAAAAGGATAACAACTTTTCACCGTAATAGAAAAGCCCGGTCATTTGATTGGGCTTTTTTGTTTCTAACTAATTGATATTCAGGTTGCAGCGTGAGGCGTTCAGCGAAATGCGTATTGCGGCAAATAACTTTGGCACCATCCTTGGATATTGAGCTCCTGTAACCAAACACTTAAGGTCATGAGAAAAGCGATTTTACTTTCAGTTTTGAGTGTCATGCTTTTAACATCTAAAAGCAATGCACAGGGATTCATCACTTCTTTTGGTGTAACCAATCAATGGAGCTTGCCATACGAAGTGTATTACACTTTGGATCATCAGTATTGGGGATATGACCTGGTGCATGTTGCACAGATAACCAATCGCAGAGTTAACTATTTTGATGTGGTTTTACAGCGTGGTAATGTGTTTGTTAGGTTGAGTGTTGATCCTTTTGGAGGAATTATGAATTCTGTTGTGAATTACAATTATCCATTGGTTAATCATGTTTGTACCAACCAGTGTGGATTCCACTCAGGATTCTATCAAAACAATATGATGGTTTGTAATCACCACCATCATCATGGTCACAATCACGTGGTTTACAGACAGCCACAACCGGTTTATTATTTGCACAGCAATGGAAAGGCATATGGACATCATAAAAACAAGCATTACACTGCTCCAGTCGCCCAACAAAATAACAGAAGCAATAACACTCCGGTCAGAAGATCTGTAGAAAACAATTCTCGATCAAGACAAAATTATGTCAATTCTGTAGGAAGTCGCTCGGATCAGAGTCGCTCGGATCAGAATCGCTCTGCTGGGATTGGCTCAGGAGGGAGTCATTCAGATGCTAATCAATCAAATGGTCGATCAACAAATAATTATCCTTCCCGAAGGACTCAATAAAAATACTTCGTTTACTGTTTTGGAGTTTGTTATGGTTTGAAGAGTCCCGCAGATGCGGGACTTTTTTGTGTAATTGTGTAAAGTGTGACCACAAAACGAGGGTAAAATGAAAATATTGAAAAATTATTTTGAATTATTTGTCCATACGATTGAATTATTAGCACCCTTATGATTTTAATGTTCAGCATAATTTGTGATCCTAACTTTTAACCAATCAACACATGAGAAGAATCTTTACTCTAATGATGTTAATGCTAGCCATTCACATGGCAATGGCCCAGAATGGTGTCCGGATTTATGATTACAAAAATCAATGGTCCTCGACTAATGCAACGCTCACACCAGGGACTTACTCCGGATCGGGAATTCCCAATGGATTGAATGACAAAGCCTCTTCCATTAAAATTTATCCCGGGTATCAGGTGACTTTTGCTGAAAATGCGGATGGAACAGGCTACAGCAAAACCTATATTTCGAGAGTTGGACAGCTCAATAGAAATCTATCTGATTTTCTGAACAACAAGGTGTCTTACATCAAGGTGCTCCCATATAGAGATGTGAGCAAAAAAGGAATCTGTGGGCCGGCTAGCCTTGCTGTTGCCACAGGCTCTGACTGGTATTACGATTGGGGAACCAATGGTTCGAGTGCTACTCAATATGAATATGTGCCTCAGCAATGGGGAAAAGGTTCTGATCCTGCAGCACCCAATAAAGTCAATGGAATCAGTGATGTCACTCAGTTGCTCATGTTCAACGAACCTGACAATTGCAATGGTCAATCTGGGCAGTATGGAGATATGTGTATCGTAGATACAGCAGTGGTGGCTTATGAGAAAATGTTAAAGACGGGACTTAGAATAGGATCGCCTGTAACTACGGAAAGCCAGGTGGATAATTATTTATATGATTTTATGGTAGGTGCTCAAAATGCCGGTTACAGACTGGATTTTGTGGCTGTTCACTGGTATGACTGGAAAGGATGGGGACAGGATCATAATATGAACTCAGACCCAAATGGTGTTTTCAATCGCTTCAAAAATTATATTAATTCTGTTTATGCCATTTATGGTCTTCCAATATGGGTGACAGAGTTCAATGCTAACCCTAATCGTTACACATGGGTTCAGAAGAAATTTTTGGAGTTGGCCCTTCCATGGTTGGAAAATCAGCCTTTTATAGAGAGATATGCGTATTATAGATGTACTGGATGGTGTGATTTTCAGGATTCAACAGGGGCGTTGACTCCATTGGGACAGGTTTATAAGGATCATGTTTCTACGCTTGCAATCCCAGAGGATTACTGGGATGGACCTACTCTTTTGGAAGTGACATTGAATGGAAATGGTGGAGGTGGACTCAGAAAAGTTGGTGCATTGGTTTCAGATGTTAAAGAGGAAAAAATGTTCATTTATCCTAATCCTGTGACCTCTGTCCTAACTGTTAATGGGTTAAAAGAAGATCAACTCCTTGAGGTGATTAACGTGAATGGAAAAACTGTGATACAGAAAAGAGGCCAGTCAGTAGATGTTTCAGCTTTATCAAATGGAATATATTTTCTGAAAGTACAAGATAAAGTGATGAAATTCATTAAGTAACATTTAGTCAAATAGTTATTAATTCAAAGGGAGCCGTCTATAGCAGGACGGCTTCTTTAGTTTCTCGAGTCTTCAGAATTCGTTCAGGGTTTTTTATTAGCTTAACCGTTTAGTTAAGATTCAATACTATACAATTAACCTTATGAAACATATTTTTTCCTTTGTCGTGTTGTTCGGGTGTTTATTCGCTACAGCACAGCAGCAGGGGTTTACAGATCTCACATTGCAGGACATGTCCGGCTTTCAGCAGCAAGCAGGCAACTGGCAAGTAGTGGGAGCAGTGAACATTGACCCTACACGTGATATTCATCACGAATCAGAACAATCAACCAAGAAGAAGAAAAAGAAAAAATCGGATTCCGAACCTGTTGTACAAACCTCGGCTGGTTCCGGGATATTGGTAAATCTTCAAACCGAAGATAAAAAAGATAATTTGCTGACCAGCTGGGAGCATGGAGACCTGGTGCTGAGTCTGGATGTGATGATGCCCAAAGGCTCTAATTCCGGGATTTATCTTCAGGGTAGGTACGAAATCCAACTCCTGGATAGCTGGGGCGTGAAAGATCCAAAATTCTCTGATATCGGGGGGATTTACCGCAATTGGGAAAGTGATCCTGTCAAAAGTTACATGGGCAAAGCACCATTGACGAATGCAGCTAAAGCTCCGGGTTTATGGCAACATTTTGATATTAGTTTCAAAGCTCCAAAGTTTGATGTAGCAGGTAACAAGATTGCCAATGCTAAAATCGACTATGTCAAATTGAATGGTGTGTTGATTCATGAAAATGTAGAGATTCCAAAACTCACTGGTGGGCCGATTGGCAATGAAGAAGTGGCAAAAGGTCCTTTGATGATCCAGGGGGATCACGGCCCGGTGGCTTTCAGAAATATCAAATACAAGTTCATGCACGACTTGAATGCAAACTTGCAAAACCTGAAATACGAAGTGTATAATGGCAAGTTTGAGACGGTAACGGAAGTGCCTAATGCTGATCCGAATTTAACGGGTGAGTTGAAAGCACTGGATTGGCAGGTTGCTGATCGCAAAAATGAGTTTGGAATCCGATACAAGGCAAAACTTAATGTAGGTGAAGCTGCGGAATACACTTTTGAGATGTTTTCCGGAGGAACAGCCGAACTTTTGATAGATGGGAAGAGAATCCTGGATGGTTTTCGTCAATCAACCGGAAAGGTTGGGATGGAAGCTGGTAGCCATGATTTTGAGTTGGTCTATTTCAAGCAAAGGTCATGGGTAACACCTCAGCTTGGCCTGACCATTTCATCACCAACAGGCAATCCCAAAGACCTGCACAGCTTCAGTTCTTTGCCGCCCAATGCAACAGCTACAGCGCCTATTCTTATCGAACCGGAGCGTGATAAACCAAGATTACTGCGTGCGTTTCTGGATTTCAAAGGAGATCGGGATCAGCGTATTACTCACTCGATTGGAGTCGGAGAGCTCACAGGAATGAATTATGTATACGATCTGAAGTCAGGCAATCTGGTCTGCGTCTGGAAAGGCGATTTTGTAGATGCCACTCCGATGTGGCACGATCGGGGAGACGGTTCTTTCAAACCTCTGGGAATGATCCAGTATTTGTACAATAGCAAAGGTCTGGAAGGTGAGGATTTCCGATCAAAAGGCTATGTGCTGGATGATGCAGGCAGACCAACTTTCAAGTACCATCTGGATGGCAAGAAGGTGACTGACAAGATTTACCCTGATGTGGATGCCAATAAATTCATAAGAGAAGTGGCTGTAGATCAACCAGCCGGAGATTTCAAACTTGCGGAAGGTGAAACCATAGAGCAAATGTCCAATGGCTGGTATGTGGTAGGAGACAAGCAATTTTACATTGAGTTGCTGTCTGGTCAGACTCCACAAATCCAGGAGAAGGAAGGTAAGAAAACTCTTGTAGTTCCCACCGATGTTAATCCAATTCGTTACGCTATAATCTGGTAAGTCATGAAAGCGATAAAAAATATACTGACATTGATTTTAACTTTTGTAGCTGTTGCGCTTTGGGCTCAGCCAAAAGAGAGTGATTACTACGAAATAGTGACCGTACCGGCTCCTGAGGGAATTTTGCTGGAAGTAGGAGGCCTTACCACTTTACCTGACGGGCGAGTGGCTATTTCTACCCGTCGCGGTGATGTGTGGATGGTGGAAAACCCATACATGGCCGATGGCAAAGTACCTGTTTTCAAGAAATTCGCTGAAGGTCTGCATGAGTCTTTGGGATTGGCCTATTATCAAAATGCATTTTACACCGCACAGCGTGGTGAACTTACCAAACTGGTAGATACGGATGGCGATGGAGAAGCTGATGTATACGAGACAGTTTATGCATGGCCACTTTCCGGACATTACCATGAGTATTCTTTTGGGCCTAAAATGTCCGAATCGGGAGATATGTATGTGACCACCAATGTGGCTTTCGGTGAAGAAGAATGGTGGCGTGGAGAAAGCCGTGTGCCATGGCGCGGCTGGACATTGAAGATTTCACAAGATGGTAAAATGGAGCCGTGGGCAACCGGTATGCGTTCGCCTTGTGGTATTGGAATGGTTGACGGAGAGCTTTTTTATGATGATAACCAGGGAGACTGGGTTGGTTCCGGAGCAGTATGGCACCTCAAAAAGGGGAGTTTTACCGGACACCCAGCTGGCTTGAAATGGTCTGACCTTCCCGAAGCGCCAACAGAAGTGAACCAGGAGACTTTTTATGATACGTTTGACGAGCGCCGCATCGTAGAAGATGGCCGACATATCAAGCCTTCCAATATCGAAAATGAAGAAAATCCGCTGACTTTGGTGAAAGCCAAAGAGGTGTTTCCTGAGGTGACATTACCGGCAGTTTGGTTGCCACATGCTATTTTGGGTATTTCCAATTCGGAGATTTTAAAAGATGGTACTGAAGGAAAATTTGGTCCGTTTGCGGGACAGGTTTTCGTTGGTGATCAGGGCCAAAGCAAGGTTATGCGTGTGGACATGGAAACAGTGAACGATGAATATCAAGGCGTAGCCTTCGATTTTCGTCAGGGTTTTCAGTCCGGAATTCTCAGAATGACCTGGGGACATGACGGTTCATTGTTTATTGGAGAAACCAATCGCGGCTGGGGCTCAGCAGGAACTACAAGTTCCGGTTTTGAACAGCTGGTGTGGAATGGTAAAATACCATTCGAGATGAAAACCGTAAAAGCTAAGCCGGACGGTTTTGAAATCTTTTTCACTCAGCCGGTAGATATGGCTACAGCCAAAAATCCGGATAGTTACACCGGACAAAGCTTTACCTATAAATACCATTCGGTATATGGTAGTCCGACGATTGAAAATGAACCTTTGAAAATCCGGGGAGTGAAAGTAGCTGAAGATGGCATGAGTGTGAGACTTGTGGTGGATAATCTGCGTAGATATATGATCCATGAGATCAACACACCAGGGATCAAATCTGAAAGAGGAGGTTTACCAATACTTCATCCAACAGCTTACTATACATTAAACAACATTCCTGAAGGAGATAAATTGCCGGACAGTGAGCTGACTTTCAGGCCAAAGAAAACAACGGTTATCAAAAAGCCAAAGCCAGTGAAGCCAGTTGCCAAAGCGAAATCTGAAGTGTTGTCTTATGATGAAGTGTTGCCGCTGTTGCAGAAGAATACCTGTACGGCTTGCCATCAGGTAGACCAGCGTGTGGTTGGTCCGCCGTTTCAGGAAGTAGCCAAGCGCCGCTATACCAATGAGCGCATTGTGCAGCTGATTTATTCTCCGGAGCCTCAGAACTGGCCGAACTATACTACACCAATGGCACCAATGCCGCAGGTGTCTAAAGAAGATGCCATGAAGATTGCTGTCTGGATCAATTCTTTACATAGTGGAGATTGACCCCTCCGCCTTCCACCTTCGCTACGCTTCGCCTGAAAGGGAGGATAGAAACGATTAAACAAAACGCCCGGTATTTGCCGGGCGTTTTGTGGTTTAGGGCAACGTGATTTTGTTAGAGTGCGGTATATTTGAATGCATTCAATGTAGCAGTAATATGAAATCTATCCTCGCCATTTTCTCTCTGTTTTTACTAATTGGGCAGTACAAAGAAATGTCAATCAAAGAGTATGAGGAGCTATTCAATAACCCATCGAGCTCAGGATTACCTCGTGATATAAAAATAAAATTGAAGAATGGTAAAACTATTATTTCTCCAGTTTGGGGTATTCCTCAATCAGCTAAGCATCAAAGTGATAGTATAATTTGGTTTTTCACATATGAAGTTGGTGAAAGTTATAGTGCATATGTAACTGCTCTAAATGTGAATACAGGTGTGTTTAGTCATTCTGAACTTATTAGTTTACAAACTGCAGATAGTGGATTTAAGGATTTCTACTATGGTGATTTTGATGATTATTTGAATTTCAATTATATAAAAGTCTCAATAGAAATTGATGATACAACATCATATGAGGAGGGAACAATTTACTACGATCCAATGCTGAATAAATACTAGTTTTTACCAACGGGCTTCAGTCCGGAGTAAGATTGGATTCAAGAGATATTGCACCGTACTTTAGTGCGGTGTATCATAATGCTCTAAGCAATGGGCTTTAGCCCTTAATCCCGAGAAGTGAAAAGCGTTCAGCGTGTGGCGTCCAGCGATCATCGTTTAAGTTTCCATCTCTTATGCGTCCACAGCCAGTACTCAGGAGCAGTGAGTATTTGCTGTTCTAGTTTGCGGGTATGCATTTCTGTGATGGTTCCTTCCGGAGTTTCAGTGGGGTTGGCTTCTAAGATTTTGAAAGTGAGTTTGTAGTAACCACGTTTTGGTTTTATGGCGCTACCATAGATCACGGCGTAATCATAATCTTTGGCATATTTCTCTGCTCCAAAGTGCACTGCCGTATCCACACCCAGAAAATTCGTCCAATAAACTTTTTGATGCTTTCTCGGACATTGGTCTACTGCGAAGGTGGTCACTGTTTTTTGATTGCTGTACTTCTCGAAATACTCTCGGGTCTGTTTCTTGGGAACGAGTACCAAACCAAATTTTGATCGGGAAGCTGCGAACTTCCGCTCCATGAACTTGTTGGTGAGTGGCGTGTAGATGCCTAGCAACTTGTAGGCAATTTGTGGATCAGTGGCCACAGCAAATAATTCCCAGTTTTGGAAATGTCCGCCAGTGAGAATGGCACTTTTCCCCATTTGAGCTAATTCATTAAAGATCTCGGGGTTGGTCACTTTGAATCGGGCAATGGCCTCTTGTTCCGAAATGCTGAACAGCCGGATGCTTTCCGCCATGAGATCATAAAAGTGTCGGTAGAATTTTCGGGCAATAGATGTGATCTCTTTGTCAGACTTTTCAGGAAAAGCCATTTTCAGATTGCTGATCACTACTTTTTTGCGATAAGCCAATCCAAGCATGGCAGATAGGTACAAAGCATCTGACAGAATGAAAAGCACCCGAAGTGGCAGATAGGAGAGTGGCTTTAGGATGAAATAGTAGAGTATCTGTGACATCAGGCCGCCAAAGTAAAGGAAACCTTTGCAAAACTCATCTTTGAGCCTAGCCCTGTTTTATAAAATTGGAAATTCTCATTTTACCAGGCTTGATCATCATCGAGTTGAATGGCCTTGAAGAAAAAGCGTTAAGAATTTCAGTCGTGGGGACGTTCAGAAAATCATATTGTTTGAAGTCCGACGAAGGAGGACAAGTTTAATGATTTTCCGTCCATACGATTGAAATTTAGTCTTTTTATTCACAGCCTTGATTTCTTTGCTTACTTTCTTGATCAAGCAAGAAAGTAAGAGCAAGCCCGGCTTGAGGGCTAAGAAGTGGAACTTCAATTTAAGATGACTGTATCAAAAGCCAATTTTGACTCCCTCCAAGACAGGGAGGAATCAGATTGATTTTATATCTTGAAAGTCGAATCATTCAAATAGTATATAAGAAGTTATGAGAAATTTTTTGATAGTAATTGTATTGCTGGTATCAGCACCGCTTTTGGCACAGGAACTACCTAAGATCGATTGGGATGAACTAAGCAAAACCAAACCCTGGGAAGTAACCGAATTGTATAAGGACCTGAACAAGGTAACTCCCGGTGAAGGCACTTCAGCTCCATCGGATGCGATTGTGCTTTTCGATGGCAAAGACCTGAACATGTGGCAGAAGGCACAGTTTGGCTCGCCGGTCAATATGGAAGGTTTTGAAGCAATGATTCCATTGATTGATCCGGATTATAAAGGTGATCCAGCAGCATGGACTGTGAAGAATGGAGAACTGGAAGTGAAAGCTGGTGAAGGTTCTATTGCTACGAAAAAAGCTTTTGGCGATGTGCAGTTACATTTGGAGTGGTTGGCGCCTAAAATGCCAGCAGATAAAACAGGTCAGGCTGGTGGAAACAGTGGTGTGATTTTCATGGGCATGTATGAAGTACAGGTGCTGAATTCTTACGAAAATCCGACTTACAGCAACGGCCAGGCGGCTTCTTTGTACAAGCAGTTCATTCCGTTGGTGAATGCCAGCAAAGCCCCTGAGCAGTGGCAGAAATATGACATCATCTTCATGGCGCCCAAGTTCTCAGCAAATGGCACATTAGTTAGTCCTGCTAAAGTAACTGTGCTTCACAATGGAGTACTGGTGCAAAACAATGTGGAGTTACTCGGCCCAACATGCTTCATTGGAGCACCGTACTATGTAGCACATCCTGAGAAATTGCCTTTGGTGTTGCAAGATCACAATGATCCGATGCGATTCAGAAATATCTGGATTAGAGAGTTGTAATTCAGAGTTTTGGAAATTTAATGTCAAATTAGATTTCTCCGTCTATTATACCCTCGCATTCAAGATCAACAAAGCATTTCAAAGTTGTTTTTTACCCCTAGCCCTTCTATGTTGTAAACCAAGTTTAGTTGAAGAAAAGTGATATTTTTCTTTGAGTTTCCCTATTCATAGGCATAGAACATTTGAGAGAATAGGTTCTGTCAAGGGTTCAGGAGTAAAAACCGGTAC
>Ga0209475_10000590_pt1 | contig 67128 bp, 60 predicted proteins | sample tdDd471_FD_187128 | JGI IMG/M metagenome (GOLD analysis project Ga0209475, IMG submission 187128) | Marine sediment microbial communities from the Atlantic coast under amendment with organic carbon and nitrate - tdDd47.1 (SPAdes)... | ecosystem: Environmental > Aquatic > Marine > Coastal >... | reverse complement strand
AAAGTAACTGAAATTTATGAAGGTACTTCGGAAATACAACAGATAGTAATTGCAAGAGATTTGATAAAAAACATGTAATTCTCCTTTTTATTCTATACTTTTCATTACATTTTTTTCTTACTCTTTTATTACATTCTATTTCCAAAAATGAATAAATTATATTTACTATTGACAGTATTTTTGCTTATATACTTAGGGTTTATTGAATTAAATTCTGAAGTATTTTGGGCAGATAAAGTAATAAATTATTCATCACAGAGAACTAAGGGCAGCTGGTCAGCAAAGAATATATTAGGAAAACCTAATTTGTTCCCGCAGGGAGGCAAGGGAGTAGCTGCTTGGACAAGTCAGACAACTGAAACAAAAGATGAATTCTTAGAATTGGGATTTGCAAAAGCAATTAAAATAAAGCAAATATTAATTTTTGAATCTTATAATCCGGGCTCTATATCAACTGTAATCATCAAAGACCTCAACAATAAAGAACATATTATTTATAATACTATTCCAATTCCATATTCGAAAAATAAGAGAATATTAAAGATTAAACTACCAGAAAATGAAATTATTTCTAATTCAGTAAAGATTATAATTAAAAATAAAAAAGTTTGGGGCTATAATTACATAGATGCTGTAGGTATAGCAGATGATTTAAGTGATTACACTCCAAAAATCAATCTACCTGATAGCGTTGGAGTTAATGAGCTCAAAAATTTAGGGAGAAAAGTAAATTCGGAAGACAGCGATAGAAATCCTGTAATTTCGGGAGATGGCACTACTTTGTTTTTCGCACGTAGCAAGAGTAAAGATAATACAAATATTTATTATACAGAATTTGAAGATGACAACTGGGGAGCGGCAAAAAATATTGGTCCCATCTTAAATAATGAAATCTCTAATTACGTGATTTCGAGTAGGACTGACGGAAATAAATTGTATTTGGCTGGAAATTATAATTCTAAAATTAACGATGAAGAAGGGATTATATCATATTCTTCGAAAGTAAATGGCGAATGGCAAGTTCCGAAGCAAATGCGAATTTTGGAGTTTGAAAATAGGAGTAACTTCGCAGAGTATTTTGTAAGTATAAATGAAGATTATTTATTAATAGCAACACAAGGAGAAGATTCATTTGGCAATAAGGATTTGTATTATTCGCAGCGAGTAGATGATACCACTTGGTCAAAACCAATAAACTTGGGTAATAATATAAATACGCAAGGGATTGAATCTTATCCATTTTTAGCCAGTGATAACAGGACATTATACTTTACTTCAGACGGTTTGCCTGGGTACGGCGAAGCAGATTTATATAAGTCGATAAGATTGGACAATAGTTGGCAAAGGTGGTCAGAACCAATTAATTTAGGAGTACCTTATAATTCATTAGGTTGGGACGGAGGAATTTCAATCCCTTATAATGCAGAAAAGGCTTATATAGTTAGTACAAGAAATGGCTTTGGAAGTGAAGATATATTTGAAGTAGATATGACAACAGGGACTAGACCTATAAATTCAATATTACTGAGCGGACTAGTTAAAGACCAAAATGATGGCAATATAGTATTTGCAGAAGTGATTTTAGAGGATATGGAGTCAGGTAAAATAGTAGCAAATTCATTTACAGATTTAAAAGGATATTATAAGCTAATACTGAACAAAGGGCATAAATATTCTATTAGGGCAATAGCCGATGGATATTATGGAATTAATGAAAACCTAACGATTTATGTAAGCGAATTAAAGAAAGAATTCACAAAAGATTTAGTATTAAAGCCTATTTTACGTAATACTTCATTTCGTTTAAATAATATTTTTTTTACGACAGGCAGCTCAGAATTGCTGAAAGAGTCTTATTATGAATTAAATAGATTAGTGGAGCTATTAAAAGAAAATCAAAGTATGGTAATCGAAGTTAATGGGCATACAGACAATCAAGGACATCCACAGCGGAACGAAATATTATCACAATCGCGAGCCAACGCTGTTAAAGAATATTTGAAAAACTCTGGAATTAATGAAAAAAGAATAAAAGCAAAGGGTTTTGGCTCATCTATTCCTATTTCGGACAACAGCACAGAAGGAGGAAGAGCTATTAATCGGCGAGTTGAAATAAAAATTTTAGATTTATAATGAGATATAAAAATTAGTGCTAGTGAGAACTGATATTGAAAAATGATGAAAAAGAAAACAAAGTATATAATAATTAAAGAACTATGAAATAGAAATACATCAATTAAATTTTACTTAAATAACTAATTCAATATATCTTTTTTCTGTTAAATTTATTTATATTTTTGTTTAAATAGAGTGCTAAATTGGAAAGATAATTTATAATCATAATTTATAAATTAGTAAAATAAATAGGCTTGAAAATAAAATTTAAAATAAATATAGAAGCTATTCGGTTATTATAATTGAATAAAAACAATAGATTATTAATATTGCAAAATTGCAAATATTGTAATTAAATTTGTAAATATTAATATTAATTAATATATTGCAAATAATGGTTAATGATTCAAACAAATTGTAGATATATTTAGCTGCAATTATTACACAGATATTAGTTTATTATTATTTTTAAGGGGATACTTATGGAAAGATATCAAGAAATGGTTGACTTAGTTCAAACTTTCGAAAAAGATTTCGAAAAGTTCTATAAAAAAGGCAACAAGACAGCTGGAATTCGTCTTAGAAAGCACATGCAGTCTATACGTAGATTTGCAAAAACAATCAGAGACGAAGTTCAAGCAACTAATGCAGAAAGAGAAGATAGTTAATCAAGAGTAGTTTATTATCTAATAAATTCTTGTTTGTGTCTTATCTCCGATAAATTCTCCGATAAACAATTCTATTTAATTTAGTTTTATTTATTGGCGTTATTGTCGTTACTTCCATTAATATTAAGAAGCTCCATTGTGAGCTTTTTTAATAATAATCCATATTTTTCAAGGTTATCTTCTTCTAAGATTGCCTCTGCTTTTTTTGTGATTATCAATTTTTCATTTTCTAATTTGCTTAGATATATTTTAAGTAATGCTCCGTCATCTATTCTAATAAACTGCCCTGTGATATAGAATTCAATTTCCATTTCTTTCAAAGCTTTTAGTTCATGCTTTGAAGGTAGGTCATAGTTTTCAACTCCATATAGTCTATACATCGAATAGATAGAATCACGAGAATCCATATCATAAATTTCATAGAATTTATTATCCTTTCCAAATTCGAAAATGGTTTCACAAGCATAAAATGAACTTACAACTCTTGTTTCAAATAAATCCCATTTTCTTAGCTTGTCATTATTTATATAGTTAATACCACCTATCACAGTTGCAGCAGCAGGATAAACTTTTAATCCACCCTCTAAGCTATCATAAAGCATAGTATCTTTGATAGCTCCCGCAAACGCTCTTTGAATTGCTTTAAGCAGTGGTGGGTCATAAATTTTTAATTCTGACTTTTCTAACTGAAAATTTAATTTGGAATAACCTCTTCCCATTTTAACAGATTTTGCAGTAGTTCCTTCTACTAATTTCAAATCAACACCAAGCATATTTTCGAATTGATTGATATTGACCATAGCTAAGTAATCAGCGTTCAGAGAGTCAGAAACTTCTGAAATGCTGGGGATATGACCGATTATATTTTTAAGGGAGTCAATTTCTTCAAATGAAATTAAATTGTAACGATTTGTTAGTTCCGTAGCAAGTGTAAGAGCAGCATGTACTTTCCAGTTATCTAAGGAGTCAATCCCAAAACCAATTTGTGTCTTTGCAAGAACAATTTTAATTGGGACAAGGGAAAGCGAATCAATAGAAGTTGAATCCGCCGATAGAGTATCAGATTCAATACCCTTGATTATTCTTTCTTGGTTGTCAGAATTTTTTGTATTTTGCGAAAATAATTGCCCGATATTGAGGCAAAATAAAATCGAAATTAGGTATGCTATTTTATGTAATTTATTCATATATATGAAAATTAATTAATGTTTAATATAATTTTCCTTGTAAATTTCTTAATAAATTAATATCTTGAGAAACAAATGTTTGAAAGTTGAATATTATATATTTGCAATAATAAGGAAATAATTTTTTTAATCTATTAATTCATTTAAAGAAAGTGTAATTTATAATGAAAAAAACAGTTAATGATAAACTATTAATGGTTGATGACGATAAGAATATCGTCAAGCTATTAACTGTGCTTTTTTCTAAAACTTATGATATGAAAACTGCTTTAAATGGAGAGTCGGCATTGGAAATCATCAAAAGTGGTTTTAACCCTGGTGTTATAATAAGCGACCAGTTAATGCCCGGTATGGATGGAGTAGAATTTTTACAAATTGTGAAAAAATTGTTACCCAAGTCAGTAACTATTATTTTAACTGGGATAAGCAGCCCCAAGGAAGTCATCAAAATTGTAAATGACTCGGATGCTTATATGTTTATGAAAAAGCCATTTAATAATTTGGAATTGCTCCAATCTATCAAAGTTGCATTTAACCATTATAATAATACAGCCCAAAAGATAGAATTGACAAAACAGAATGAAAAAAATAAAAAAGAATTAAGTATAATTACAGAACAATTAAGTGCAAAAAACATTGAGACGGGTTCAGGAGTATCTCAAATTATTAAAGTACTTTCAAATTTATCAAAAATAAACGAACATTTCTACTTCAAAGACCATATTAATGATGTTAGCCAAATATCGCAACATCTTGCTATGCGTTGTAGATTAGATGAGAAATCTGTAAAACGAGTTGTATATGGTGCCTTATTACATCTATGTTGGATGATAGGTCTTCCTGATAGATATAAATTGATAAATATACACGGCAAATTAGATAAAATAGAAAGAGAAGAGATAGTCAACCACTTCAAAAGATATATATATGCGATGAAGCAAAATGAATCAATTAAAGAGTATGTTAATGAGGCAATTAAATTATTTGAACACGCCGATGGTAGTGGGTTACCAGTCGGATTGGTAGGTTTAGATTTCCCTCCAGAAGCTCAAATAATATCACTTGCAAATCTATATCATGACTTTGTATATAAATTACCATTAGAAAGAGTGCATGAAATAAAAAAAGAAGGAATAATCACACAGACAAAAGAAGTAACTTTTGCTCGTCATCAAGAATGCATCTCATTTATGCACAAAAATCTGAAATGGTATGACCACGATATTTTTGCAACATTCCAAGAAATGCTTAAAAAAAGAGACATACTCGCCTTAGCATTTTCTAATTCAGATTTGACTATTAAGATTAATCCGAAAGCTCATGCAGTTATAACTGAAGCTGATGATAAATTATTAAAACAATTTGAAGAATTGGAAGCTAAAGAAAGAAAAAATATAATTTTAATAGATGAGAATGGTGTTGAAGTGGATAGCTATACGCAAATAAAAGTACCGATAGAAGACATTCAAAAAGGTATGAAATTAACACAAGACATTCATCTAAATGATGAAACAATATTGATAAAAAAATTCACTGTTTTAACAGCAAAATTGATATTCAAAATAGAAGAATTAGCACAAGCAGGAGCATTAGGAGAACATTTATTTATCGTTGAGCCAGAAGAAATGGTTTAATAAGAAAGAATAATTTACATTACTCTTTACTCATTACAAATAAGACAAAGAAATGATAAAGAAAATATTTGCGATTCAGAATAATTAGATGTTATTTTTTAATAAATATAATTTATTTCATAGTTTTCATATCAAAAATTAAATTTATTAAGTATTTATACCGATAATAAAATATAATGGAATTAATATATAGGATTTTATGGATTTAGGAACTTTAGTCGGTTTAATACTTGCAATCGGTATGATTTTATTCGGGATTGGTAGTTCGGTATTATTATTTATCGACGTACCTTCTTTATTAATTGTATTTGGTGCTACTATTGGTGTAACATTGATGAAATGGCGATTAAATGAATTAATGGGTGCTTTTATTTTGTCAGCTAAAGCAACGTTTATAGAAAAATTAGAATCTCCAGAAGAATTAATAGAGCTTGCTACAACTCTTACCAAAGTGGTTCAAAAAGATGGCGTAGTTGCATTAGAAGGACAAGAGATACATAATCCATTTTTTAAAAAAGGTATTGATTTGGTGATGGATGGACACAGCCCAGAGTTTACTGAAAAAATCCTTAGAAATATTATGAATTTGGAAATTGACAAAACTGCCCAAGGTGAACAAATCTTTAGAGGAATTGGCGATTCGGCTCCGGGTATGGGTATGATTGGTACCTTGATAGGGCTGGTACTGATGTTAGCAAATATGAGTGATGCTGCATCAATTGGACCTGCGATGGCTGTTGCCTTGATTACAACTCTTTACGGAGCGATTATAGCACAAGTATTTATGATTCCATTAGCAGATAAATTAGTATTAAGACAGCAAGGAATTAAAGACACTTTAGAACTGATTGTTCAAAGTATATTAAGTATTCAACAAGGTACTTCGGCGATTATCATGAACCAATTGCTTGAGTCTTACCTAAGAAAACCATCGGCTGATGACGATAAAAAATAATTTTTTAGTTTAAAAAGTAAATTAAAGTAGAGTAGAAAAAATGCCACCACAAGAAGAATGTCCAAAGTGTAAAGTAGGCGCTCCGGATTGGATTGTAACATTTTCCGATTTGATGACGCTATTGCTTACATTTTTTGTTCTTCTATTGTCGATGAGCGAAACTACTGTAATTAAATACAACAAGGCAGCGGAGTCTCTTCATCAAGCATTTGCAGGTATGAATATTATGGGACAGCCCGTTTTATCAGTAGTGGAAATTCCAGACTTAAAACCAACACATAAAAAAGTAAGGATTGTTGAAAAAGATGATGCAGAGAATAAAGACCCTACAAGAACTAAAGAAAAAGATTATGATTATGAACGACGTGTTCAAGTAATCGAAGCTGTAGAACAAGTCGTTAAGGAAGAGCTTAAAAAAGAAATGGATATGGGGTTCGCCCAAGTAGAGTCAAAACAGCAACGGGTATTAATTCGATTCCCATCTGATGTATTTTTTGAGTCTGGTTCTGACCAATTAAATAAAAATATGCAACCAGTTGTTGAAAAATTAGCTTCTGCTTTGAATGGATTTCAAATTAAGTCCGTAATTAGCGGACATACAGATTCGATGCCGATAAATACTCGATTGTTTAGGTCAAATTGGGATTTATCTGCTAGAAGAGCCGGAACTATTGCTCAAATATTTGAGGATAAAGCGAATTTTATATCAAATCAGATGCAGATTATTGGATATGCTGACGGTATGCCTTTAAATGATAATACAACGGCTGAACATAGAGCTGAAAATAGGAGAGTAGAAGTAGAAATAGAACCAAGCGACATGAATTTCACCGAAGAAGTTTTCCAAAAAGTAATTGAAAGTACCATAGGGTCTTCCGAAACTAAAGAAGAAGTGGAAGCAAAAGAAGAGGATGATGATGTAATCACTGTAGATAGCTCAGACTTGCAACCAAGCAAATTAGATAAAATGATACAAAAAATCAAGAAATTCGCAGGTAAAAATAAACCTACTGATACCACTAAAGCTAAAGGTATAGACACCAGTGGAATAAATAAATAAGAATTGATTAATTACAAGTATAAATGAATAATCAAATTAATCATTTAATTTACTTTCATCTAATTCTTTTATTAATCCGTCCTTTATGTCATAGACCCAACCGTGAACTTTTGGATAACCATTTTTTTCAAATTTTTCTTTGACTATGTCAATATTTTTAATTTTTCGAATTTGAGCTTTAACATTTAGCTCTACTAATTTTTTCTCCCTTAGCTCATCACCTTTTATTTCATTAAGAATGCCTTGGCTATCGTTTTTTAATTGAGTTAATTCGTCTAACCATTCAGAAATTGGAGATTCTAAATTGTTATCACAAACTGCTTTTACTCCACCACAGCCATAATGTCCACAAACAATGATATGTTTTACTTTCAACACATTAACAGCGAAATGTATTACTGACATAGAGTTGTTATCATCTAATTTTACTTGATTTGCAATATTTTTATGTAGAAATATTTCACCAACATCTAAATTTGTGATAAGATTTGCTGCAACTCGGCTATCGGAACAACCGATATATAAAAACTCTGGAGACTGTGATTTTGATAAGTTCTCGAAAAATGAACTGTCATTTTTGAGCTTAGAAGCTGCCCACTTTTTATTATTTGTTATTAAATTTTTGTATAGTCTTTCCATTTCTTTTTTTATTTTTTATAAATATATATAGTTATGATTTTACAAATGCAAGTATATGACCATCTAAATCTGCTAAATAAGACACTTCATCTCCCCAATCCCTTTGGGCAAATGCACTAATTAACTTTGCACCTAAACTTATTGCCTTTTCTTGGTATTCTAATGGTTTAGATACTTTTAAATAAAGTTCACAACGGGGAATTTTACTACCTGTGCTTGGGTCTGGGGTCTTATTTTTAAATATTTTAACAATACTACTTTCTGGCATTATTCCTAATTTAAGATTAGGGAGCAAATTAAATTCCGTCATTCCTTCTACATCTAATACAGGGGTAATATTGAATAATTTTTCATAGAAACTTTTACTTTTTTGTTGATTAGAAACATATAGAATTATATGCAACTCATGTAGTTTATTTTGCATAATACTTTATTAATTTAAAAATTAATTCAAACAAAATTTCTTATTATTTGAGAAATATGTAATAATCATCAAGCATAATAAACCTGTGTTTTCCAAAACTTTGCCCCAATTGACCACTACGACTTTATCTTTACCAAAACAACCACAATTAATTTCTAATCCGCGCAGAATTGCACTTGATACCATTATTATAAAAATAAAAAGTAATGTGCCGATGATTGCAGAGTTTGCTTTAACTTTAACTCCTGCAATAAGCATTATACCAGCTATTACTTCTACCCAAGGTATGATTATAGCAATGGGATTAAGAAAGATGTCTGGCATCAATTGATAATTAAATATTTCAGTTACAAAATGTTTTGGGTCCATAATTTTAGGCAGCCCAGCCGTAACAAACATTAATCCAACCAATAACCTAATAGCTAAATTGAGATAGGGATTGTCTATAATTTTCTGAAAATTCATATTTAATTGTTATTTTTGTTTAAGAATATTACTCAATATAAAAAAATAATTTAAACTATGCCATTTATACGTTCAATTTCTGGAATAAGAGCTACACAAGGGGACTCATTAATCCCTTCTGAACTTTCTAAATATATAGCCGCTTTTTGTAATATAATGCCAAAGGGAAATATTGCAATAGGGTTTGATGGTAGGCAAAGTGGAAATTGGATAACAGATTTGATTATTGCTACATGCAAGGCTATGAACAGAAATGTTGATATGTTGGGTATGGTTACTACGCCTACTGTTCAGCTTATGGTAGAACATAAAAAAGATTATTCAGGTGGAATACAAGTTACAGCTTCTCATAATCCAAGCCAATGGAATGGGTTGAAGTTTATCAGGTACGACGGCGTATTTATTGATGCTGATGAAAACAATGCTATGTGGGATTTGATTGATAATAATAAGATTGAGTACCCAGATAATTATGAAGGCAAAGTATTAGAATATTTTAAAGGTGCTAATGAATTTCATATTAATACAATCTTGAATTCGAGTTTATTTGACAATCCAAATTATTTGAAGCAAATAAAAAATAAAAATTTTACTGCAGTTGTAGATGCAGTAAATGCTTCAGGTTCTATTGTTGTCCCACAGCTTTTAAATAAATTTGGAGTAACAACTCATGAACTATTCTGTGCCGGAAATGGAGAATTTCCCCACACCCCAGAACCAATCCCAGAAAATTTAGGAGAATTAGCAAATGAAGTCAAATTGCAAAAAGCTGACTTAGGAATAGCTGTTGACCCAGACGGAGACAGATTAGTATTAGTAGATGAAACCGGCAGACTAATAGGCGAAGAAAAAACTTTAGCATTATGTACACAATATATTCTATCAAATAAAGATTCTATACCGGGTGATAATTCAATAGTTTTAAATTTATCAACCTCCATGATGAGCGAACTAATCGCTAATAAGTATAATGCAAAGACTTATTATGCAAAAGTTGGCGAAATCAATGTAGTAAAAAAAATGAAGGAAGTAAACGCCTGTTTCGGCGGAGAAGGGAGCGGAGGGATAATACTGCCTAATGTTCATTATGGGCGTGATTCTTTAGTAGGAATTGCAATAATATTATTGCTTTTGACAATAGAGCAAAAACCATTGTCCCAGTTAGCAGATGAGCTTCCAAGTCTTAGTATTAAAAAATCAAAAAAAGAATTTAGTGGTAATTTTATTGCAATATTAGATTCCTTTAAAAAAGAGTTTGGGAAAGGTGCAAATATTGACAGTCAAGATGGTCTAAAATTTCAATACGAAAACTCTTGGTTACAAATTAGAAGTTCAAATACTGAGCCTATTATTAGAATAATGGCAGAAGCTAAAACTGATAGCGAAGCAAATATATTGATAGAGAAAGCAAAAAAAATGATTTAATATTTCAAAAATATACGAGGTAATATAACATGGGACTTATGAATTTAGCATTAATTTTTGGTGCAATAATTGGATTAATATTAGGGTATGTTATTGCATACTTAATGTTTAAATCAAAAAATATATCTAAAAGCGAATTTAATGAATTGACAGAACAAAATAACCAAATGAATATTGAATTAGGTGTCGAAAAAGAAAAAAATCTACAAAATTTATTATTATTAAAACAAGCAGAAGAAGAACAAAAAACAAAAACTTTAGAATTTAATCAGCTACTTGCCTCCAACGCCGATTACAAATCAAAACTCGAATCAGCAACCGATATTCTGCAAGAAACCAAAAATGAAGCCCTAAAAATCAAAAATGAAATGCAACAACTCACAAATCAATATTATGAACAAAAAGATAAACTCACCGAATTCAATGAAAAAAATAAAGTTTTAAATGAAAAATTAGAAACACAGAAATCTGAAATGGAAGGAATGGCAAAAAAATTCAACCTCGAATTTCAAAACATTGCTAATAAAATTTTCGAAGAAAAAACGCAGAAATTTACAGACCAAAATAAAACTAATCTAAATGACATACTCAAACCACTCAACGAAAATATTAATCAATTCAAATCAAAAGTAGAAGAAGTATATGACAAAGAGTCCAAAGAAAGATTCTCTTTGAGCAACGAAGTCAAAACCTTAGTAGAAATGAACAAACTCATAAGCGATGAAGCAAATAACCTGACCAAAGCATTGAAAGGCGAATCCAAAACACAAGGTGACTGGGGCGAAATGATTTTAGTAAGAATCCTTGAACAATCTGGACTTCGCGAAAATGAAGAGTATTATATTCAACCTTTTCTAAAAGATGCAGATGGAAACAATCTCACTAATGAACATGGTAAAAAAATGCAACCCGATGTTATAATCCAATTCCCAGGAGATAGAAAAGTAATAGTAGATTCTAAAGTTTCACTAACTGCATTCTCAAACTTTGTAAATACAGAAGAGCAAGACAAACAATCAGAATTTAGAAATTCTCATTTAGCTTCCGTTAAGAAACATATCGACGAATTATCTGCTAAAAATTACCAAGACTTCACATCAAGTTTAGATTACGTGATGATGTTCATGCCAAGCGAATCCGCATATATGTTAGCTATGCAAATCGATAAAAATTTATGGGAATACGCATATAATAAAAAAATTATTTTCATCAGCCCAACAAATCTAATTGCCTCGCTAAAAATGATTGAAGACCTTTGGAAGCGTGAATATCAAAGCCAAAATGCTCAAGACATTGCAAAACGTGGTGCTGCTCTTTACGACAAATTTGTAGGCTTCGTTGATAACTTAGAAAAAGTAGGCAAAAGCATTGACGACGCTAAAAAAAATTACGATAACGCCTTCAGTCAATTATCAACAGGCAGAGGCAACCTAATTAGCCAAGCCGAAAAACTAAAAGAACTTGGAGTAAAAACCAAAAAATCTTTACCCACCGAACTCTCGAAAAATAGACTTGAAGAATAGACTGTAAGAATAGTTTGGAATGATTACTTACCAATGTTACATACACTCATAATTATTCAATTATAAGTATTAATCCTTTGATTATCCTCTATTATTTCACTGTTCCTATACATCTATTTAATACTTAATATATTATTCATCGCAAACTATACAATGAATAGTTATTCTAATCGTCGCATAATATGCAACGAATAGTTATTTTAATCAACGCATTATATGCAATAAATATAAAACCTAATCGTCGTATAATTTGCAACGATTAATCTCTTTATTCGTCGCATTATTTACTATGAATTTAACATAGTTTTTTTAAAAGCAAATAAGGCTATTAACTTAGCGATATTATGGTAAGATTAGATACATATTTATATACATTCAAAGATTGGCCAAACCTTACTTGGGATTCGAAAAGATTAGAATCAAGTCTAAGCAACCTTAGAAATCTTCAAGGTAAATTAGCCGGGAAAATGGAACTTCTAAGTTTTATGGACAGAAATGAAGTAATATTAGAGTCCTTAACTATGGAAGTAAAAAAGTCCAGCGAAATAGAAGGAGAAGTATTTGACTTCAAGCAAGTTCGCTCATCTTTAGCTAGACAATTAAATATGAACGTACCAGGGCTAATACCATCACAAAAAAATGTAGATGGAGTAGTTAAAATGACTTTAGAAGCAATCGAAAATTATGATAAAAAAATGACTGCTCAAAGACTATTTTCATGGCACAAGAATTTGTTTCCTAAAGGTCTATACGATAGCAAAAAGTTAGATATAGGCTGTTGGCGTACCGGTAAACATGGCGAAATGCAAATAGTATCTGGTCCAATGGGCAAAGAAAAAGTACATTACCAAGCACCAAGTGCCAATGTATTAGAAGATGAAATGAAAAGATTCATAAACTGGTTTAACGATAAATCCGATATGGATTACGTAATAAAGTCTGGAGTTGCCCATTTATATTTCATATTAATACATCCTTTTGAAGACGGTAATGGTAGAATAGCAAGAGTATTAACAGATATGCTATTAGCACGCTCGGAAAACAGCTCATTACGGTATTATAGTATGTCTTCTGAACTAAAAACAAATCAGAAACAATATTATAATGAACTGGAAAAAGCACAAAGCAAAAGCTTGGATGTAACAGATTGGCTTCTATGGTTCTTAGACAGTCTTAAAAATGCAATAGAAACATCAAATAGAATATTAGAGAATACTTTTAAAAGACATCAGTTTTGGCATAATAACTCTACAAAAGTTAAAAACGAAAGACAAATAAAAGTACTAAACAAACTTTTTGATAATTTTGAAGGAAAACTCACTTCTTCCAAATGGGCAAAAATGAATAAATGCTCAAAGGACACCGCAATAAGAGACATACAAGACTTAATAAATAAAGGAATACTTCTGCAAAATGATGCAGGAGGCAGAAGCGTCAGCTATAGATTAGTCGAATAGTCTTAACAATTTCATAGCATATCAAAAATTGCGATGAATAATCATACTAATCGTTGCACATTATGCGACAAATATCATTTCTAATCGACGCAACTCAAAAATACAGATAACATTAAATTATCCATAATACCCCAAAACAAACAAACCGCCTAAATTTTTTAGGCGGTTTGTATTTAATATAATCTCTACTCAATAATTATTTTTAACTCTTAACCATTTATTGTCATCGCCGCTTGTGCCGCAGCCAATCTCGCTATTGGCACTCTAAATGGAGAACAAGAAACATAATCCAAACCTATTGACTGACAAAATTCAATAGAAGATGGCTCTCCACCATGCTCACCACAAATACCTAATTTGATATCCGGCTTAACTTTTCTTGCTTCTGTAACTGCATGCTGCATCAAAAAGCCTACACCTTCTCTATCAATTGCTTGGAAAGGGTCCACAGGATAAATACCCTTTTCAACATAAGCAGGCAAAAATGAACCAGAATCATCTCTCGATAATCCAAGTGTTGTTTGAGTTAAGTCATTTGTACCAAAAGAGAAAAATTCAGCAACTTGTGCGATTTTATTAGCTGTAATTGCACCACGTGGAATTTCTATCATTGTTCCGACCATATATTCAAATTTTACACCTGTTTCTTCCATAACTTCTTCAGCTATTTGCCTAATTACTTTATCTTGTCCTGACAATTCTTTAACATGACCAACAAGCGGAACCATAACTTCAGGAATAATATTTATACCATTTTTTATATTTTCAAGGGCAGCTTCAAAGATAGCGCGAGCTTGCATTTCTGTTATTTCCGGAAAAATAGTACCCAAACGACAACCACGGAAACCAAGCATAGGATTAAATTCTGATAGTTGTTCTACTCTTGATTTGACTTTAGATAAATCAACACCTAATTCATTTGCGATTTCTTGTTGTCCTGCTTCGTCGTGAGGAATAAATTCATGCAATGGTGGGTCGATTAGTCGAATAGTTACAGGTCGACCGTTCATAGTCTCAAAAACGCCCCTAAAGTCTTCTTTTTGTAGCGGCAATAATTTAGCTAAAGCTTTTTTTCTATCTTCTAAATTATCTGCTAAAATCATTTCACGCATAGGTCCAATTTTACCTTCCCCAAAAAACATGTGTTCAGTCCTTGTAAGCCCAACGCCCTCTGCACCAAAAGCCAAAGCATTTTCGCATTGGTCAGGTTGATCTGCATTCGTTCTGATTTTCATAGTTCTAATTTCGTCAGCCCATGACATTATTTTATCATACATTTGAAATGTTGGCGAATCTTTGCTTTCTAATGTTTTTTCTAATAATACTTCAATCACCTCTGAAGGCTTAGTCGCAATTTCTCCGTAAAGAACTTCACCAGTTGAGCCATCAATCGAAATGAAATCACCTTCATTAACAACAATGTCTGAACCATTAACTCTCATTTCACGAGCTTTATAATTTATTTTAAGAGCATCACAGCCAGCAACACATACTTTACCCATTTGTCTTGCTACAAGTGCTGCATGAGAAGTCATTCCGCCTTTAGCTGTTAAAATACCTTCACTTGCTATCATTCCTGCAATGTCTTCCGGCGATGTCTCAATTCTTACTAAGATAACGTTATCACCATTTGCCTTTGCAGTTACAGCATCTTCTGCGTTAAAAAATACTTTTCCGGAAGCTGCACCAGGACCAGCATTTAAGCCTTTTGCGAGGAGACCACCATTGTTAATAGCATTTTGTTTTTCCGTTGTGTTAAAAATCGGTCTTAATAACTGGTTTAAAGACTCTGCATCAATTCTTGCAATTGCCTCTTTCTCAGTTATCAAACCTTCTTCAACCATATCAACAGCAATTTTCATTGCAGCTATTGCAGTACGTTTTCCTACTCTGCATTGCAACATATAAAGTTTACCATTTTGGATTGTAAACTCAATATCAAGCATATCTTTATAATGTTGTTCTAACTTTTCACGAATATCTATCAAAGAATCAAAAGATGGTTTATCAATATCTTTCATTAATTCAATCACCATTGGGGTTCTCGTTCCTGCTACTACATCCTCGCCTTGTGCGTTCATCAAGAACTCACCATAAAAGATATTCTCTCCATTAGCAGCATCTCTTGTGAAAGCTACTCCAGTTCCGGATTTTTCACCTGAATTTCCGAACACCATTGCTTGAACATTTACAGCAGTTCCCCATTCATCTGGAATATTATTTAGCCTTCTGTATATAAATGCTCTTTCATTGTTCCAAGAACTAAACACAGCAGAAATTGCTCCCCACAACTGTTCTTTTGGATCTTCCGGAAAATCTATACCTAATCTTTCTTTAATCACAGCTTTAAATTCCGAAACCAATTCTTTCAAATCTTGCATAGTTAAATCGACATCTAATTCAACTCCACGTGCTTCTTTTTTAGCTTCTAATATCTCTTCAAATGGGTCGATATCTTGTTTCGTTTTTGGTTTCATATCCAACACAACAGAACCGTACATTGAAATAAATCTACGGTAAGAATCATAAGCAAATCTCTCATTTCCTGATTGTTCGATTAATCCTTGCACTGTAGTATCATTCAAACCAAGATTTAAAACTGTGTCCATCATACCAGGCATAGATGCCCTTGCACCAGAACGAACTGATACTAATAATGGATTTTCACTATCACCAAACTTTGCCCCCATCTCTGATTCTACTTTTTTAATAGCTTCTTCTACGTCTTTAGTTAAAGTCTCTGGATATGTGTTCTTGTTTTCATAGTAAAAAGTACAAACATCAGTTGTAATAGTAAAACCAGCAGGTACTGGCAATCCTATTTTAATCATTTCAGCAAGGTTAGCACCTTTCCCACCAAGTAAATTTTTCATTGAAGCGTCTCCGTCGGCATGGTTGCCGCCAAAGGAATATACATATTTCTCAGGCATAAGTTGTCCTATATTTTATTTTTCTAAATTCTCTTTTTATTCAATTACAAAGATAGGGATTAAATTATAAAATATAAATTATGTCGAGTGAAATAATTAAAAAAACTTATTAAGCCTTAATTATTTATACTTGTCTATTTGTTTTAACAATTTATGTGGAAGAAAATTAATTTTATTTTCAAATAAATAAAAAATAATTTGGTTTTGTTAGGATTACTAACTATATTGCGTTTGTAATTTTTTATCAATTATAAAAAGGTTTATATAATGGACAAATCAATATTCTACCACGCTGGTTGTAACGTATGTGTTTCAGCCGAACAAGACATTCTTAACTTGTTCAATCCTAACGATGTTACAGTGGTTCATCTTGGCGAAGAAAGAAGTTTAATTCCCCAAGCAGAAAAATCTGGAGTTAAATCAGTACCAGCATTAGTAACACCAAACGGCAACGTACTCCATATAAATTTTGGTGCATCGATGGAAGACGTAAAAGGATAATTTCGATAACCTACTCTTTAAATAATCGTAAAATTGTCTCGAAATAAGGAATCCTATAATAGCTGGGGTTCCTTATTTATTTTTTCTGGAGATATAATCTTATTATATTTGTTTTATCAATATGTAATTATTAATACCCATTTATGCAAAAAAGTGTTTTCGATACAGAATTTCAACAAGATAGCCTGACTAGTAAAATAGTTGTTGGTCTTGAACGAATTTCAGAAGCATTCAAAGTTTTATTATGGGATTATGCTAAGACTATCAGCTTAAGCCCTATTCAGATTCAAATATTAATTTTTATAGCATACCATAAATCTACTAATTCTAATGTTAGTGATATTGCAAAAGAATTTAATATAACAAAGCCAACTATCAGCGAAGCAATAAAAGTATTAGAAAAAAAGAATTTTATTTCAAAAATATTTTCAGAGACTGATAGGCGAAGTTATAGTATTTCTCTGACAAAATCTGGTGAGAACATAGTCAAAGAAACTGAAAATTTTGCTAACCCCATTTCAGAATTTGTAGGAGAATTACAAGGTGTTGATATGGAAAATCTATATTCTGGAATAAGTCAATTAATTAATAAATTGCATAAAAAAGGTATATTATCTGTCCAAAGAACCTGTTTTTCATGTAAATATTATAATAAAGAAAAAACATATTACTGTAATCTCTTAGAACAAGAATTAGAAAAAACAGACATTAGATTAGACTGCCCAGAACATATTACTTAGATTTATGACCATTATACTAAGATAAATTAACTTTTTAAAATAAGACCAATATGGTTCAATATTCTTATTCTAAAAAATATTCAAATAAATTGTCCTGCTCTTTATAGGCTTTATTATATTGGAAATAATAAAATACACCTAATAATAAATATATGCCATTCATACCATAGGCATAGGAAGAGTGTTCAGCCCCTGCTTCAAAAAATTGCGTCATAACAAGCATAGATATAAACATTATAGTCAATACAGCATAACCAAAGCTAATGACATTAAATATATTAAGATAATGAAGTGAAGCCCATTTGTAACCTAATGTAACCATCAAACTCATTAATACCAAATAAAATATAAACTCTGTAGGTGTAACCATACCTTTTGTTAGGTTATAACCCCAAAATGCATAAAATATCATTGCAATAAATGAGAATATTACGCCGAGATAGAATTCAACATTATCGTCATCTTGGGAGTTTTCTTTTAGTCTTTTAACTAAAAAACTTCCTAATCCATACATCAATGGAGCACCTAAGATATAAGTGAGCCAAGTTATTGCATCATCTATTGGTTTTGGTTGGTCTTTTATGAACAGTACTACAAATATTCCAGAAATAGCGAACGACAAGCTTGTTCCAACGAATAAGCCAGCTTTTTTAAGACTTTGTTTTGATGGTTTTAAATTCATATTCATTCCTTTTTATTAATATATATCGGTTGAAAATAATTTTTATTTAGCATTTTTTTCTGTCATTCTGCTTTATTTTTGATTTAGAAATAGATTGTAAATATAATCGTCTCTTAAGTGATATACAATAACCCAATATCTTAATAAATTGACAAAATTAGAAACAATATCAAAATTAGAAAGTAAATTAAGACCAATTTTAGTCAATTTGCCTTCTCCCTTTATAACATCTTTATATTCTAATCAGAAAAAGAAAATATTGAAGAGATTATCGGAAGATTATTTGAATTTTGATTTGAATATTGTGGAATTTGCACCACTAAAATTATGGGATATTAATTTTGCTTTCCCACTTTTTAACTCTGCTGGTATGTTTAAAAAAGGAGAGTCATATTACACAGTCGCAAAACAAGGTGCCGGAGCATATCTGTCTGGAACAACTACGAGCAAGTATAGAAAAGGAAATTTCAAAAATGGAGTGCTTCACCCATTTGCACCTTTCCCTAATTCTGGCTCTGCGGTTAATTGGATGGGACTGCCTAACGAAGGGCATAGTATTGTTGCAAAAAGACTATCTCTTATTGAAAAATTCCCTAATTGCCCCATCGGAGCAAGCCTAAGTTCTTCTCCTGAGGAATCTGAGATAGAGGCATTAGAGAATATAGTTATAGGAATGGACCTATATGAAAAAGCCAATGTTGATTTTTTAGAAATTAATGAATCATGCCCTAATGTTGCTGAAGGTCATAGTGTAAATAATTCCAGTTTAGACATAGGCTTAGTTGAAAGGCTTGAATATATATCGAAACACTTTTTAAAGAAAAGACAAAGAAATATACCTGTTATTGTTAAATTTTCTAATGATACAAATCTGGACTTAGTCTCTGAAATAATAGATATTTTGATAAATTTGGGGTTTGATGGAGTTAATTTTGGCAATACGAGTACTCAATATAATAATCTATCAAGCAAGATTGAACAAAAAGAAAAAAAAATATATCATTATTTTACAGAAAATTTTGGCGGTGGGCTAAGCGGAAGTATATTAAAAAGTCTTTCATTAAAGTTAGTTGAAACAGCAAGTGATTATCTAAAAACGAAAAATACCAAAGGTGAATTTTTAATAATTAGGACTGGAGGAGTCGATTCGCCTAAGGAATTAGATTTATCTCTTAAATCCGGAGCCGCCATTTGTCAATGGTACACTGCATATTTCTCCGATTTTGCAAAGTACGGACATAATATTTATAATAAATATAAAACTGAACTTAAAAAATTTTAGTTATTTTAACAAAATTATATACTCTATAACTTTATGCGATAAAATTCCGTATAATGATATAATATCAAAAACCAATCATAATAAGGGAAATAAATGAAGAATTTCAACAAATTAGTATTAGCTGTTTTATCATTAGCAGGCATAATAACTCTTAGTTCTTGTGATGTATCAAATACTACTATCGAAGAACATTATAATTTCGAATACGAAAACATTTTTTATACGGTTTACCCAGAAGATTGGAATATAGACGGATTTAATGAATTATCTTGGGGTCAAGACCTTAGCATAATTAATAATAATGTGATTAATAATGGAATGGTATTATTTTATTATAGAAACATAAATAACGGAGAAGTCTGGGAACAAATGCCTTCAACTAAATTATATACAGACCCAAATTTCCCTGAATTAAATTATTCTATTGAATTTCATGCAGAACATGACCTAAAAGGTTTTTTCGTAAGATACGTTGTAACTGATTTGATAAATGAAAGGTTAATTGATTATCCTATCGAAGTGAAAGTGGTAGTAATCGATAATACTTTCACCCGAATTAATCAAAATATTCCACATGATAACTTAATGAAAATGCTCAACTAACTGTTATTTGATACCCAACCAGTTATTTGCTTTTTCTACTTCGAAAAACAATTTAAGCATCTTACCAGAATTATAACCTGCAGTCTCTAAAAACTTATGAGACTGCAGAGTACTTAGACTTTCACTTACCAAAATAGCAATTTTTGCATCATTCGGAAGTTTTTCTGTTAGCCCAAATAATACACCAATATTCACAGTAGAACTTTGCTGTCTAACATCTAAAATTACTTTGTCTATAATTTTTGTATTATAAAGGTCAATTCCATATTCAACTAATTTTTTGGATTCTTCAACGTTGATATCACCCTTGGATATAACAGTTAATAGTTTATTTTCTTTAGATAATTCAAAGGTATGAGGCATAAAAATATATATTGGGTTTTAAAATTAAATAATTAAAAATTAATATTCTATAAACACGGCAATCTTCCACCATCAACAGGCAGATTTATACCATTGATATAAGCAGCGGCTGGGCTTGCTAAAAAACTAATTGCATTAGCAACTTCAGAAGCTTCCCCAAATCTACGAGCCGGAATCCCAGCCTTCATTTCTTTTTCTAAGTCAGTAATTTCTTTATTTTCTTTGTTTGCTTTTTTTTCGATAAGAGAACTAAGCCTATTTGTATCTGTAAATCCTGGTAGTACATTGTTCACAGTGATACCGTATTTCCCTACTTCAGAAGCTAAAGTTTTAGCCCAATTTGCAACTGCACCCCTGATTGTATTTGAAACTCCTAAACCCTCTATTGGAGCTTTCACAGAAGTTGAAATTATATTTATAATCCTACCATATCTTAGTTCCTTCATCGAAGGAAGCATTTTTTTTGCTAAAATTTGGTTACAAATCACATGATTTCTAAAAGCATTGAATAATTCTTCTGTTTCCGCTTTTTCCAATCTCCCACCAGCAGGACCACCGGTATTATTAACTAAAATAGAAATATCTTTAGTTAATGTATCCAAGGCCGATTCTAATTTATCAGGTTCAGAAAAATCCGCTATAATAAATCTATGAGTTTGTGAACCATTATTTGGCAGAAGTTTCAAAGCTTCTACTAATTTTACTTCATTACGTGAAATTAATGTGAGATTAGCACCATTTTGAGCGAATTCTATTGCTGTAGCAAGACCTATCCCTTGAGTAGAACCACATACTACTGCATTCATATTATTTAAACTAATGTCCATTTTACTATGTCTTTTACTTAATATTTTTATTAATAATTAAACAAATATATGAAATATTATTTTAATTCAATATTATTAAAAGTGGTTTGAATTTTTTAAAGATAGATTCATATAATGCGATAAAAAATTACAAGGTTTTGCTTATTTTCTCTATAGTTTCTAAAAGCCTATCTAAATCTCTAAATGAAGTATAAACATTTGGAGTTATACGTACCGAATCAATATTTTCATAAGTCATACCAACTGCATGAATTTTCCCAACCTTCCACAGATTTGAGTTCAAATCTGAGGTTGCCATTCCTTCTAATTTTATAGTACTAATTGCACAAGAATAATTCGGATTTAAGGAGGTCTTAATATTTACTCTATCAATTTTTTTCACTTGCGAAGACCAATAATATTTAAGTTCGTGAAGCCTATTTTGTTTCCTAGCTGAGCCAATAGTATTATGAAAGTCCAATGAATATCCTATCGCCATCTCTTTTGCAAACGAACGTGTTCCTAATGACTCAAATTTTCTTATATCTGATCCATCTGGCTCGTTCGCAGAAAGCAAAGCCCAAATTTTAGAAATTTTGTCTTTTTTTACATACATTAGTCCGCTACCAAAAGGTGCACACATAAACTTATGAAGACTTGTAGCAAAGTAATCACAATTCAAATCAGGGATTTTAAAGTCTAAAAGTGCAAATGAATGAGCCCCATCTACTAATACTTCTATACCCCGTTTTTTTGCTTCATCTGCAATTTTGCGTACAGGAATAATTTGCCCCATCCAGTTTATTAAATGGGTGATATGAACTAATTTAGTTTTATCAGTAAATTTATCTACATATTGTTTGACCATAGCATCTTCATCTTCGGAGGGAAGATTAAGATTGACCCAATTTAACTTGACACCATCTCTTTTTTCTCTTTGCTTCCAGGCATTCATCATATTTGGATAGTCTTGTTTGGTGAGAACTATCTCATCACCTTTTTTTAAGTCTAAGCCAAAAATAATAGTATTTAATCCTTCCGTAGTATTTCTATTAATAGCAATTTCTTCTGGTGAAACACCTGCAAGGGTTGCTAAATTTTCTCTTAGTGGTTCTCTGCCCTTATCAAGTATATGCCACATATAATGCGAAGGTGCTTCATTAGACATCCTATTGTACTTATCTTGAGCATTTTGCGTAATGATTGGCTGGGGAGAGACACCCCCATTATTCAGATTTATAATATTTGGAGAAACAGAGTAAGAAGAACGTACCCAACGCCAGAAATCTTTATCCGATTTATTCTTGGCTGATTCGAAGTCTTCTACTGCAGCATTCAAATAATTTTTATTTTCGTTCATCAGTCCTAAAGGCATCGCCAACGCTCCGAGAGTTACTGACATTTGTTTTAAAAAAGTTCTTCTTTCTGGCATAATATCTTCCAAATAAATTAACAATTATTTAATTAATTTTCTGTGCATATAATTTTTCTACATTGAAATAATTCATTTTATTCTTTAAGAGAGCTGTTTCGGAATAGTAATTATAAACTTAGTACCAATTCCGACAGAGGACTGTACGTCGATTTCACCACGAATAATTGAAATGCAATTTTTCACAATAGCAAGTCCCATTCCGGTGCCTTTGACTAAACCTATATCTTTTTCATATTTATAAAAAGGTTCGAATATTTGATTAACTACATCTTTTGTCATTCCATTTCCTAAGTCCTCAATAGCTACAGAAATAGAATCATCATCATCTTCCAAGCTAATCGTAATCTCCTTATCCTTCGGAGAAAACTTAGTGGCATTTGAAAGTATTCCATCTATGGCTTTAGAAAACATATCAATATCGGAAAGCACAGTTGCATTATTCGAATTTGAAATCAACTTAATCGGATGAGCAAAATTGTCAACTTGCTTAGCTCTTGTAACTGATGCTTCTAATATATTCATAATATTAAACTCGGAAATAGCAGGTTTAATTTCATTGGACATTACTTTCCCGAGGAATAATACATCGTCAATCATAAGGGTAATATCATTTATAGAATTTTCAATCTGCTTTAAGCTCTTATCAAATTTTTCTTTATCTCCCATCTCAAAATAATTCTTTAATATACTTGTAGTTATAAGCATTACAGTCAATGGAGTTTTATATTCGTGACTGATTAATGAAATAAAATTTGATTTCATTTGGTGGGATTTCTTCTCAGCTCTTAATGCCTCGACTAATTCTTCTTTGGTTTCAGACAGAGCTAAAGCAGTAGATTTTCTTTCCTCAATTTCAAACATCAGAGACTTATTAGAATCGATTAATTCTTTGGTTCGAGTTCCGACCAAACCCTCTAAGTTATTATTTACTTCTTGTAACCTTAATTCTGCTATACGCCTTGCCGTTATATCTCGTGACACAAATACTATTATTCTTTTGCCATTTGAAGCTTTAAATTTAAGGTATGATGTACGTCCTTCATACCATTTTTTTTGTTTTTTGAAAACTACATAAAAAATAACGGATTGTGATTGCTTTGTATTAATTGTATTTTTAATTGTTTCGTAAATTAAAGAAGATTGATTTTTATCTAATGTATTTTTAATATATTTTCTCTCTAATTTTAACTCTGAGTTTAAAATATCTAAGATATCTCCATCTTCATCAATGATATAAACAAAATCAGGCAGTGCTTTCCCAATGGCTGTTAGTCGTTCTTGTGCTCTTCCTAACTCTAATGTTATGGCATCTTTTTGCTTATTATAATCATTAATAGACTTTATCATTTGATTAAATGACTTGTAAAGCATGCCAATTTCATTTTCTCCGTCGTCATTTAATTGGATTGAATAATCTTTGCTATTGCTTATTTGTTTAGAAACATTTGCAAGTTTTAATATCGGACCAGAGACTATTTTTTGTAATTGTTTCCCAACGAAATATGCAATTAACAATAAAATGATTTCTACGATAAGAAAATAATATATTAAATTTTCTATTTTTTCATTTAGTTCATTTTTAGAAACTTGAATATAGAGTTTACCTAATTTATTTCCTTTATTTATGATATTATGATTTATATGGATAATATTATTTCTGGTAAAAACGGTGTCATTGTCCAAAATATATTTTTCTTTGGCTACGTAATTATCAGAATAATAAGATAACAATGAGTCGTTTGAATTATTTGATATTTCAGAATAAAGTACCGAATTGAGCAGCTCAAATGATTCCATTTTTCTTTCAATATCTTCTATATAATTAAATTCTAATCCTATTTGGCATTCATCTCCAACCATCCTAGTAAAAAGCAAATGTTTATCGATTAATTCTTTCTCAAAATAACTAATATTGAAAAATACTAAAATTACAATTCCAAATATTGAAGTAATTAAAGTAGTTAAAAAAATTATAAAAGTTAATAATTTTTTTAAGGAGATATCATTGACAATTGATTTCATTTAATATATATTTACTGCTATTTTAAGAAGATTACTATCAACTAATAATTTAGTTTTTTTGATTTGACTCAAATTTATAGCAAATTTAAGACTTTCATCTTTTAAAACATAATTAATATGAATACCTTTTTTAGCAAAGCCTAAACCATCTCCAATAAGAAGTACTGGGTTCCCATTTGCAATTTTAACTATATTTGGAATATCATTATTAACAGTGTTACTCACAAAAACTAAGTCAAAATTATTTATATCAACTATATCTTTTATTTCTTCTACTTCTACTGAACGATTTTTAATTTTTCTTTTATTAAAAAATTTTGTGATTTGAGTTCCAAAAGGATTTTTTCCAATTATTCCAATTTTAAATTTATTATTTACAATGTGATTTGCATTTTTTGGCCATTCTATATATCTACAAAATCTTTCTAAATATACTATTTTGTAAGTATTTTCCGTATTTGCAATTTCATTACCCTTCTGCCCGACTAATGTCAAATACAGAAAAATCAACAATAAATATTTGCCAATGAAATTCACAAGACCTTATCTAAATAAACTTTGATTGTTTGCTATAACCCATAATAATCAATATAATAAAAAAAATATTAAAAAATGCTACCTTTTTGCTACTATCTATTATATTTATTTTTGAACTTATTATGGTATATAATTATCAAAGTCTTGTTGTAATACTTTGGTAATTATGAACTATATCTTCTTATGAAAATAAATGACACTATGCTAATCGATAAAATCAATAATAAAATTGAAAACTTACTCATTGAAGGGATACCTATTGGAATTGTACCAATCCCTCCTGGGTCATGAATAATTCCATTAATTACCCCATCATAATCACCATCTCCACCATCAGTCAAATTTAAGGTTACAGTTAAGACTGAAAGTCCATTTATTACTTCTGTGCCGAATACTGCATCATCAAAATTTACCCATTCATTATCAGCATTTAATTTCCTATACACATAGTTTTGGTCTTTATAACTTAACGAATGGAAGTATAATTTGATTGAAGCCTCCGATTGGGAAACTTTAAAATCAAATACTCCAAATGGGTAAGCGTATTCGTCGTCGTCTATTGTTACATCTGTACTAACTTGTTGCAAATCATACCCTTCAACAACTTCTAAAGTTACATAAGAGCCACCAACTCCATCTAATAATGAAGTTACAGAAGACTGAGCACCATCAAGAACACCATCATTGTTCCCATCACCCGAATTTGGTGCATTGTTTTCAATATTTGATGTAACTCCGTCTTGGTCATCTTCTTCTTCACTATCATTACTACTATCACTTTGTACCAAATCTGCCTGCCAAAGACCCCTACCATAGGTAGAAGCATTTAATTTACTATCCCCAGAATGTATTTCTAACTCATTAATTACTACACTCGGAAGCCCAGTATTATATGCAGTCCAATCTCCAGAAGAACCATCACGATACCAAACTCCTATGTCAGTTCCAACATACAACATATCGTTGCTATTAGGTTCATATACTATAGTATTCATAGGAACATTAGGCAGACTTCCTGAAACATTAGACCAATTTGAACCAGCATCAGTTGATTTGTAAACTTTGCTCCCAGAGGTATAACCTGAGAGTGTAGCCCAAAGGGTAGTAGGAGTTTCTGGGTCAATAGCTAAATAAGTCAAAGAGCCAGTTCCTGGCTTCGTTACAGTATTCCAAGAACTTCCGCCATTGCTTGTGTATTTTAAGTTTGAACCAGTCGATTGATATATATAATCTGCATCTGAAGGAGCTATATGCAAAACAGATATTTTGCTTGCTCCAGTGTTTCCTCCGATGGAAGACCATGTAGAGCCATCATTTGTAGATTTCCAAACATTTACGTACCCAGCAATAATTGTCGAAGGGTCTGAAGGGTCTAATTCATAAGGAGTAACCCAAGAGCCAGTCTCTCCTCCTGTAAAAATATTTGATGAGAAACTGCTACCACCATTTATTGATTTTCTCAAGTCACCGTTTACGTAAGTTCCATACATTATCGATTCGTTATCCGAATTAATGATACATTCCATACCATCACCACCAATAACATCAGACCAAGAACCAGATTTTAATAATTTTGTACCATTGTCCTGTGCTCCAGCAATAACCTTAGTGCTTGAAGTAGTTGCAGTTCCTATTCTGTAAAATTGTGTGATTTCTAAACCTGAACCTAACCAATTAAAACTAGTTCCTGCATTAGCGGTAGAATAAAGTCCACCGTCATTGCAAACATAAAGTGTAGAATTATCAGGTGCAAAAAGAAGGTCGTGTTGGTCAGCATGAACTTCGGCTGAACCATTCTTATTGTAAGCTCCCGAAGATGTCCATGTAGCTACAGTAGTCCATGAGCTTCCACCATCTGCAGACTTTACTATATTAACTCCACCAATATAAACTGTTTCTTTGTCATTCGGGTCTGCAGCTATGCAAATGTCATAAAATCCTTGCCCACCGTGAACTGAACCATCAGAGTAATAACCCATATAATCATTAGTGCCATCATATCGTTCTGTCCAGTTATCTCCACTATCAACAGAGCGGAAAAGTCCCAACATACCATAATCACTATTATCAGCATATAAAGCATATAAATATCCAGTATCATCTGGTGTAACCGCTATAGCAATTCTTCTAGGAGTGCCAGCACCAGTTGTCAGCGTGGACCAATTTGCTCCTGCATCTTGACTTCGTATAATTGTAGAACCAGAGGCATAAATGGTATTTGGGTCTCCATGTTTCATTTCTAAATCATAGAAGGTACCAGTTTCAACTTGAGACCAATTTGCCCCTGCATCTGTGGTTTTATATACCCCTATGTTCCCGCAAGTATAAATTACATTATGGTCTGAAGGATCAATAACAATTTTTCCTATTCTTCTCGTTGCTGAAGTCGCAAAAGATAAACCTGTAGCGTTCCACGTAGTTCCACCATCAGTAGATTTAAGAATCCCAGTTGTATAAGTGTCTCCCCCATCCATATCACCAGTTGCACAGTACACAGTATTTGAGTTTCCAGGCTTATAAACGATACAGGAAATTCCCATTGATGTAAAATCATCAGTTAAAGCCGTCCATGATGAACCCTTATTTGTTGACTTCCATATTCCACCAGAAGCCGCACCTACTAAAATTGTATTAGCATCATTTGGGTCTATTGCAACAGTATTTAGCCTTCCTAACCCTGCATAACCACCCAAAGAAGTTGATGGACCTAAATTTGTCCAGTTTGGTGTAATTGCTTGGAACGAACTTTTATTTTTATGAGTTTTATAATACTTGTTTTTTTCTAATTGGAGATGGCCAGCTGCTGGAAAATTACCAGTAGGATACACACGTTGCTCCCAAAACCATTCCCAACGTTTGAATTGTTTATAACCGGCAACGTTACCTGACTTTTGCAATTTGACAGTACTTTTATTATTACTCCATTTATAAAAATTATTCTTAATACTATAAAAATTATCACCTACCCCATCAGCCCAAGGCTGTGCAGTAATTGAAGCAGTGAAAATAAAAATATTTAAAAATAAAAGTACGTGCCATTTTCTGAAACTCATTTTTCTTCCTTGAAAATAATTGAGAATTATCCATAATATACAACTATGATATTAATGTCGGCAATTAAACTTGAAACTTTAAATCTATTTAATAAATATTTTGCGTTTATTTCTCCGCATTCGGCTTAAACTCATTTTCATCAATTTCCGGATTAATCTTATAAGTATTTTTCGAATATTTATTCATAACTGGCGATAATACTTTTATCTCTGTTGGTAGATTCAAATCTCCGAATTTTTTGTAATCATTATACATTACTTTTATTACCATCATTCCCATAGGTGTGTTTTTTATAGCTTCTGTGCTTTCTAAAATATATGTCTCAGAATTAAAATTATATATAGTAGAACCATCTTTATCCTTTGATTCTAAAACTATTTGTTCATTTTTTTCACCCAAAATTGTACATTCAAAATTTAATCTGTTGAGTTTTTGGATACCAAAAAAATCTTTTTCTAACTTGAACATTGGGTCATTTGCAGGGTCATCTTTTTCTATATTGCCATTCATTGCTCTGAAATAATTTTCGCCATCGTACCATTCTTCTTGTGTAAAAATATCAAAATTACTATAGCTATGGTATTTGCCATTCTTATACTTTGTTACAGTTTTTCCTTTAAATGATTTGCCTTGCATCGACATTTCTTCTTCCGAATTGACTATTATAGAACTAAATTTTTCTACATCATCCGAGCCAATTGCTTCACTATAATTAGATAATAGTTCATCTACTGTTATCGATGTTTCTTTATATTTTGCATCCTTCCCACTCATTGGATTTATATCCATATCGTATTCAAATATATTTCCAAATTTTTCTAATTTTTCTTTTACATCTTTATTGCCAACTACTACAATATAGGATTGGTCTTGACTTAAATATTTCCGAGCTACATTTTGTACAGCCCTCGGCTTCATTTGTTTTAGTCTTGCTGGGTAAGTTTCTAATTTTTCTAATCTTTTACCCTTAAATTCAGAATTCTGAATAAGAGACATTACATAATCCGTATTTTCAAAAGACATTAAATAAGAACCGTATTTATATTTTTTAATCGCTTCAAACTCTTCATCACTCGGGATATTCTCAGCTAAATCATTAACTTGTTCCATTATCACTGTTATAGATGAGTCAGTTACATCATTTCTAACATCAGAACCACATAGATAAATATTTGCGTATTTATTCGCCCCTAATCCCCCAGTCGGAGAGTAAGTATATGCGTATTTCTCTCTTAAAGTTTTAAATAAACGACCTGAAAAACCTCCACTTATAATTGATGATGCAAAATTTAGATATTCGTAGTCATCTGAAGCATAAGGTACCGTGTTAAATACATACCTTACAGTCGATTGTGCTGAGCCTGGACGCTCTATAAAATAAACTCCTTTTGGCATAGACTTGGTCTCTGGGATTTCAACTTTTGGCAATTCTCCTTTTGGCATATTCCCAAAGTATTTCTCCAACAAATCAAGAATACCTAATTCTTTATAATCTCCAGAAACAGCAATACTTACGTTATTTGCTATGAAATATGTTTTATGATAATATACAAGGTCTTTTCTATTTATACTTACTATACTTTCTTCTGAGTTAGTTCTTGAGTATGGGTGATCGCTACCATAACTAACTAAAGCAGCCAATTTATTGGCCAATGATGATGGATTTGACTTTTCAGCCATAATCGATGCTTTAAATTGAGATTTTGCTTTTTTAATCTCATCTTCATCAAACTTTGGCTTAGATGTAATATCTTTTGCGATATTTAATACTTTATCAAGATGTTTATTCAACGATGATATATACACACTCAAATAATCATTCGAAGCAGAAGAACTTATTGATGCTCCAACCCCATCTAAAGTTTTTGCTATATCCAAAGCTGATAATTTATCTGTACCTTTTGTTAACATCTCCGCCGTTAGTTCAGCTAAGCCAGGTTTTGCATCATTTCCGTCAATTATATCATAAGAAGAACCGCCACCTATGAGTAAACGAATATTTAATAAAGGTTGTCTTTCGTCTTCTATCAGATAGACCTTAATCCCATTGCTCAGATAATGAACTGAAGTTTCTGGGAATTTCAACCTTATATCTTCTAATGGTTCAGGTTTTATTTTTTTGTCTAAAGGTTCCGACTGAGCTAAGCTAATTGTCATAATTATCAACAGTAATTTATATGTGATTTTAAGCATTTTAATTTTCTATTTTTCTTATTTATAATCTAATTTAATCTATATTCAATTTGGTATTTAAACTTATTATTGCAAGTTTATATATCATTTTTTAACGTAATTGAGTACAACTCTTTTGTTTGTCATTAAATATTTTTTAGCCACTGCTTGAATATCATTTTTAGTAACCTTCAAATAATTATCAATTTCTTTATTTATAAGAGATGCGTCATTATAATAGGCCTTGTATTTAGCCAAGTTCATCGCCTTTTGTAAAATATTTCTTTTTGATTGGATATTACCAGCTTCCACTATATTTTTTGTTTTTTCTAATTCTTCGTCGCTGACACCATTTTCCGCAATTTCTTCTATCTCGTCATACATCATCTCTTCTATATCTTCCAATTCATTACCCGGCTTAGCAACTCCTACAAGCAATATTGCTCCAGATTTTTCCAAACTGAGCGGTATCAATGAAGATTGAACTGCTACTTGTTCTTTATCTACTAATTTTTGATATAATCGAGAACTTTCACCCATTGCCAGTATATTTGACAAAAGATTCACAGCATAATAGTCTTCACTGCCTAATTTCGGACCTCTAAACCCAACAAATACTGCATCATGAGGAATTTTTTCATCTATAACTTTTTCTCTATACTCTTTTTTCAACTCAGATAATGGATGATTTTCCCTTACTATCTCTTTTTTAGGAATACTCCCAAAATATTGCTCTACATAAGGCTTTACCTCCGCAATGTCAAAATCACCTGCGATTACCAATACTGCATTATTTGGACGATAATAAGAGTCATAAAATACTTTAAAATTATCAATTGTTGCTTTGCTTATATGCTCTGCTGAGCCTATTGTCGTCCATGAATAAACCCCACCTTTGAACAAGTTTGAAACCATTTTTTCTAACATTGTGCCATAAGGGGAATTGTCATATCTATTTTTCTTTTCTTCGAGTACTACACCTTTTTGGGTTTTAACTCCTACTTCTTCAATTTGCAAACCTCGCATACGTTGAGACTCAATCCATAATGGTAGTTTTATCTCATTTTTAGGCAATTTGAATTGGTAAACTGTTTCATCAAATGAAGTATGAGCATTTAAGTTCCCACCTGCTTCATTTACATATTTTGGTATCATTGCCCTTTCGATATCCGTAGTTGCTTCAAACATCAAATGTTCAAAAAAATGTGCATAACCCGTATAGTTCATATCTTCATCTTTAGAGCCGACTTTATAATGAAGCACCGTAGAAATCACTGGTGCCGAATTATCTATATGATAAATCACAGTTAAGCCATTATCAAGACTTTCTTCATAAAATTTTACGTCATTTCCTTGCGAAATTGCCATGTTAATGCTTCCGATAAATAAAGAGAGAACAAAGAGTATTTTAGTTGTTTGATATATAAACATGTATTTTATCTGTTTTATTAAATTGATTTGCTTACAACGTACAAAGCTAACAAAAAGATACATAATTTTTGCTATATTTATTATGTGAGTTTGTTTTTGAGAAAGTATTCAAAAAGTAAAAACCTTCGGAAGGTTGGTACAAATATCACCTAATAAACTTCCCACTATAAACCAACTCACTTCCAACACTAATCCTATAAAAATACGCCCCAGAAGGATAATGGTCTATACGTACTGGCTGAAACAAAGTACCACCACCAGAACTTAATGATTGCTCATTTAATTTCAATCCCTGCAAATCAAATATCTCTATTTTATGTTTCCTATATTTCTTATCGTTTATGCTTATCAGCAATTTGTCTTTGCTTTGGCGGATTTTGATTTTTTCTTGATTTATGATGTCTTTTTCTATGGATTTTACCCAGGGGTCGAGGCGGTAGATGCCGGAGCAACAGGAGGCAAATAATGCGTACTCTCCTGCCCATTCTACTTTTAATGCAGGTCCTCGTAATTCAATTGGTGGTTCTATATAAGTCCATGATTTACCACCGTCAACGGTCTCAACTATTGCACCCCACGGACCAACTGCAATTCCATGATTTTCATCTTTAAATGATAACTGCATTAAGCCAGTCTTTGGGTCATGCAAATCGTTAAATACGATATTCCAATCTTTTCCTCTATTAGTTGTTTTCCAAATTATATTTTTTTCAAAATTTTCATTTATTGTATCTTTCATCCCACAAGCATACCCCAAAGAATCATTCACAAAAAATGTTGTGTATATAGCTTTTGCCTTTTCACCTTCTTTTTCTTCTTCGCCTAAATAAAAATCTTCCCATGTATCATCTGAAATATTATATTTAATTATATCATCATTATACTTGAAATATTTAATTAATCCAATATTATTTGAATCAATGAAAAATAAATTGTACCCAGGATAATTTGTGTAACTGATAGGAACTATTTTATTTGATTTCCAATTATCAAAAGTAATTAACAATTCATGTTTAGTTAATGCAACGCCTAAGTTATTATTATACATCGTCATATCATAAATTGCATTATAATCTGAAGTGGATAAACTACCAAAACTTACTCTTTCAAATGAATAACCACCGTTTGTACTTTTCTCTAATATAGCTCTGTCCAAATAAAAATAATATAAATAATTAGAGTCTAAGCTATAACCACCAGTCAAGTTAAATACTGAATCGGTATGAGTTCCTTGCCATACTTTTTCGTATATTTTGTACCATGTTCCACCTTTATCCTTAGTTTTGTATAAAATTGCGTTTGGCGTAAAATCAGAAAATGCAAAACAATTAATTGAGTCATAGCAATTTATTGTTACTATGCTCTCTAAATCATACCTAGGGTGAACTAATTTCCAATCTCTAACATGTAATTCTGTAAAGGAGATTATAAATAAAAAAAATATTATTAAACTTATCATGTGAACTCTTTAAAAAGTTAGAGGGCGTTAAGCCCTCTAACAATAATGATTTATTTGATTATAATAAATTTATATTCGCCAATTTTCAGTCCATTTGATACTAAATTGCAAATATAAGTACCACTTTGTAAATTACTAATATCAGTAATTAAGGTCTGTTCATGTCCTGTCATTCCAAATTCCTTACTTATTATTTTATTCCCATTAATATCACAAATATTAAACTCTAAATATTCTATATTAGATTTTGCAACGTTTATAATCAATTCAGATTTTGTATTTCTAATTTGATACATAATCACTTATTCAATTGTTTTGTTTCACCTTAACTATGATTTAAAATATAGTTATCCACATAATCGTTAATGTGCTTTCTTATTACGAAGTTTACAAAAAAGAGTTTAATTATGCCAAAAATATTGATATGGCATTATTTTTGCTCTTAATGCAATAAGAGTATTTATTCACAAACATGAGCGTTTAATGATAAACAAATTTCTAGGAAAGTATGTATTCAAATTTGTAATAACTTTTGGAATTACAATAACTTTGGTTTTTGCCAATAGCTTGGATAATACTATCGCACGACAATATTCTTTTGATTTGAAAGAATTTTTGGACGGCAATCATTTTTTGGACAGTGAAGATGAGCTATTAGCTAGCTCTACTCTCGACCCAAGTTTGATAGACCTACCGGGCGAAATAGAAGACAATTATCAACAATTCAAATATTCGTTAAGCGGGTCTGCTTCGCATTATGCACATAAGTTTCATGGCAGAATGACAGCAAATGGTGAAATATTTGATATGAATAAATTTACATGTGCAAATAAGTCTTTGCCATTCGGCACTATCCTTAAAATTACTAATTTGAAAAATAACAAACAAACATTTGTGCGTGTAAATGACAGAGGTCCTTACGTTGGCGATAGGATTATAGACCTATCTTATAAAGCAGCTCAAGAAATTGACAATATGGGTGTTCCTCATATCAAAGCTGAAGGTTTTGATAGAAAAAAATATACAAAGTCTGTTGCGATGAATGAGGAGTATTTTGTTGCATATTCTTATCACAATGATATAAAATGTGTACCTTCTTCCACAGTCAAGGTAAATTATGAAACAAATAATTTTACTGATGCTGTACAAAAATATAACGGCTTGATAAGAAATGCAAAATTAAAAAATGCTTTCTTGATGGTTTCCGCACAACACAAGAAAAAACAAAAAGATACATATATAATCGGAAGTATTATTTCCGAATCAAACATTGCTCTTAAGTAAAAGAATATTTTATTTTTATTATATCTCAATGTTATCTGTACCTAATAAGTCTAAAAAATACCCTATAGCATCTCTATAGGGATTTTTTTTATTATTTTAGTATCAAAATTTTATTTTTTACGTAATATATTTTAAATTGAAAAGTCGCAGAATACAATTTTAAAATATAAAATTTAGATTGAACAATGGATATAACGGTTAAAAATATCTCAAAACTATATGGAAGTCAAAAAGCTGTTGACGACATTAGTTTTGAAGTGAAAACTGGAGAAATCTTAGGTTTCTTAGGTCCTAATGGGGCTGGCAAAACAACTACAATGAAAATGATAACATCTTATCTTACACCCAATAATGGCGAAATCACATTAGATGGAATTTCGGTTACAGAAAATCCTGACGAGATAAAAAAACGTATAGGATATTTGCCTGAAAATAATCCTCTTTATTTAGATATGGCAATTTATGATTATCTTAAATTTTGTGGTGAACTCTATGGTATTTCCAAAGATAAGTTAAATTCTCGTATAGATGAAATGATTAACGTCTGCGGATTAACACAAGAAAAACATAAATATATTGGTGAATTATCTAAAGGTTATCGCCAAAGAGTAGGACTTGCACAAGCAATGTTGCATGACCCCGAAGTGTTAATCTTAGACGAACCAACTACAGGCTTAGACCCTAATCAAATTGTAGAGATTAGAAAACTGATTAGGGAACTCGGAAAAGAAAAAACAGTAATTTTATCTACCCATATTCTACCTGAAGTAGAAGCTACTTGCGATAGGATTTTGATAATTAATAACGGAAAAATCGTCGCTGATGGTTCGTCGGAACAGTTGAAAAAACAAGCAAAAGGAACTGAGACTTTAATAGTAAAAATCGAAGATGGAGATGCTAATGAAATTTATAACGCATTGCAATCTCTTGATACAATAGAATTAGTAGATTTCGCAGATAGGACAGAAAATAGGTTTGAAATCCAATCCGGGGTAGAGCTATCTTCAAAAAGAAATATATTTAATTTATGTGTCGAAAAAGGTTGGGTGCTGACTGAAATGACAGCACAAGAAGAAAATTTAGAAGAAATATTCAGAAGTTTAACAAAAAATTAAGTGGAATAAAAAATGAATATAATTTGGATAATAGCAAAGCGAGAGCTAAATGTATTTTTTGATTCGCTAATAGCATATATAATGTTAGTATTATTTTTAGGATTTAGTGGCTTTTTTACTTGGCTTTTTGGTTCTGATATTTTTATGTTAGGCCAGGCAAGTCTCGGAGTGTTCTTCAGCATAAGTACTTGGACTTTATTCTTCTTCATACCTGCTATAACTATGAAAATGATTGCCGACGAGAAAAAAAGCGGTACAATAGAATTATTATTAACAAAACCCGTAACAGATTGGCAATTAGTAGCCGGAAAATACTTAGCCTGTTTACTTTTGATTGCAATTGCACTAATGTTCAGCCTACCCTACTATTTTACGGTAGCAAACTTAGGAGATATAGACCATGGAGCAGTGTGGAGTGGTTATTTAGCACTATTAATGCTTTCATCTGCTTACATAGGAATTGGTCTTTTTGCATCTTCGATAACCAATAACCAAATAGTTGCTTTTTTACTTGCACTATTTATTAGTCTATTTTTCCACCTGATATTTGATTTTCTGGCTTTTGATGTTCTGGGGTCAGCAGGATTAATATTAAATAGTTTATCTACTCAGTATCATTTTGATTCGCTAAGTAGAGGAGTAATCGATTCGAAAGATTTGATTTATTTTATTTCTATAACAGGTTTAGGATTATATCTATCGAGTTTATCTTTAACCAGAAGAAACTCAACAAATTAATTTAGTAATAACTAATATTTATCAAAAAAATGAAAAATAAGAAAAATACTTTTTTAATATCAGCTTTACTTTTAATAGGTATCTTAGTAATAGTAAATTTACTTGCTCAACAGTTTTTTTTCAGAATAGACTTGACAGAAGACAAACAATATACTCTTAGTGATGCCACTAAAAATATATTAAACGACTTAGAAGAAACTGTAACTGTAACCGCTTATTTCTCAAAGCAAATTCCAGCACAAATTCAACAAATAAAAAATGAATTTCGTGAAAAATTGGTCGAATATCAATCTTTGTCTGACGGGAATGTTCAATTTGAATTTTTAGACCCAGCCGATGATGAAGCAATAGAAAGAGAAGCAATTACCGAAGGAGTTCAACCATTGATGATTGGAGTCCGAGAAAAAGACCAGATGGTACAAAAACGAGTGTTTATGGGTGCAATTGTTAAGTACGGAGAAACCTATGAGCCAATCCCAGTAATCAGTACTGACACACCTATCGAATTTTTATTATCTACTTCTATAAAGAAAGTGTCTTCCACAGATAAACCAAATATAGGGTTCATATCTGGACATGGTGAGCCAAGTTTAGCAGAGATGCAACAGATTTCAAAGGCAATGGAAGTAATGTATCAAACAGAACAAACTGACTTATCAAGTCCAGACTTAAGTTCCAAATATAAAGCTTTAGTTTGGGTTAATCCCCAAGATTCAATTGCTCAAGATGATTTCATAGCTTTAGATAATTATTTGTCTGGCGGAGGAAAATTATTAATAGCATTTAACAGAGTTGATGCAACTTTAGAACAAGGCCAAGGATTTGCTTTAAATACAGGATTAGAGACTTATTTAGCAGACAAAGGTATCAATGTAAGTGATGAATTTGTTGTAGATGAAATTTGCTCATCTATCCAAGTAGTCCAAAATCGTGGAGGGTTCCAATTCTTAAGTCCAGTCCGATTTCCATACTTCCCTATTTTTTCAGAGTTTGGAGAACATCCTACCACAAAAGGACTCGAAGCAGTAGCATTCAAATTTGCAAGCCCAATTGATTATGAAGGTGATTCCTCATTAGTATTTACACCACTCATTTATACAACAGAAAAATCAGGAAGAGAAAAAGCACCACTACGTTTTGATTTGCAAAGAAAATGGACATTAGAAGATCTGCCACTTAAAAATATTACCGTAGGTGCTTCAATAGAAGGAAATATTGTTGGAGATAAACCATCTAAAATAATTGTTTATACTGATGGCGATTTTATAGTCAATGGAGAGCAAAAACAGGGACAAAGAGCAAATAGATTAGCCCCTGATAATATAAATTTATTTGTTAATTCTTTAGATTGGCTCGCCGATGATACTGGACTAATAGCATTAAGGACAAGAGGTATTACATTCCGACCTATCGAAAGTTTGGAAGAAAGCACAAGAACCACTTTGAAATATTTAAACTTCCTTTTGCCAATTGTTTTAGTAATATTATACGGTTTATACAGATTACAACGCAAAAAACGAAGACGTGGAAAACGTATTAATTAATTTTGACCAACAACACTTGATATATATTCATCAAGATTGCTGTTGTCTTTATTGCCTTTAATAACATAATAAATATTAGATAGACCTGATATATTTTCAAAATGTCCTTGAATATTGTCATTTTCATCAAGAAATAATAATGAGAACTCCTTATCTTTTGATTTTAATTTATTAATATAAGAAGCTGCAATATTGCTATTATCAAATTTTTTCATTTCTTTAGAAAATAAATTACCTATTGTTTTATCAAGTTTTAAAAAAGGATAATTCCGTAATAATACTAATTTCTTATCATTAAAGGTAGTAGTAAAAACCTCTCCGCTTGAATAATTTAGAAAGGATTCAAGGTTAGAACGTTCTTCAGTCCAAGTAACTTCCTGGTTTTGAGTTGCTTCTAATAACTTTATCACAAATTTTATTTTTACTTCATTATTCATATTTTTAAATTTCTATTTGCATTTTGATACTTTAAACGATTAAGTAGACTAATTAATTTATTTTGGATTAAAACAAAATCATCTCGGACGATATTTTTATCAGAATCAACTTTATTTATAATTTCTTCAAGCAATTCTTTATCCTTTTTTTCAATTTTATGCTCTAAGTCGGATAAAATTGCCGATATTTTCGCAATAATTTTATTTAACTCTTCTATCGTCTCCTTATTGAAATTTTTTCCTAAAAATATAGCGTAATCATTTGAACTATCTTCTAAATCAGATATTAAATTGGGCAATGTGAAATGAGCAATATATTTTTGTGAAACAGATTTAGCAACAACTATTGCCCAAATTGAAACACCAAGCCCTGAAATACCTATTATCAAATTTATTATATCCATTTTATAATTTAATTAATTATTCTTTAAAATCAAAATTTATTTGTTAATTCTTTAGATTGGCTTGCCGATGATACTGGGCTTATAGCATTAAGGATAAGAGGTATTACATTCCGACCTATCGAAAGTTTGGAAGAAAGCACAAGAACCACTTTGAAATATTTAAACTTCCTTTTGCCAATTGTTTTAGTAATATTATATGGTTTATACAGATTACAACGCAAAAAACGAAGACGTGAAAAAAGAACAGCTTAAGCTAAATTTTTTGAAATACTTAAACATTTTGACCGGCAACCCATCCAGATGCCCACGCCCAAGTGAAATTATATCCTCCCAACCAGCCGGTTACATCAACAACTTCACCTATTAAATAAAGTTTAGGCTGGAGTTTAGACTCCATTGTTTTTGACGATAATTCGTTGGTATTAACTCCCCCAAGAGTTACTTCTGCTTTCTTATATCCCTCTGTTCCACTTATTTTTACCTTCCAATTATATATATTTTCAACTAATTCATTGAATTTTTTTTTGCCCATTTGGTTTAAAGGTTGATTGTAATCAAAGTGTTTAACAAATTCTATTACAAACTTTTTAGAAAATAATTCTGAAAGTACATCACTTGGATTGTATCTTAAGTTTATATTTAATTTTTCACGGATTTTATTATCTGGGTCTAAATTTATGTAAATTTCTTTATTTTCATCAATATAATTTGAAATTTGCAGTATCGCAGGTCCACTAAGTCCACGATGTGTAAATAATATATTTTCACGAAATTCTGTTTTACCTGATTTCACAATCGAATCAATTGATATACCACTTAATGAAGTGAAGTCTAAATTATTATCGCTGTTTAATAGAAATGGAACTAAACCAGGCTTAGTTTGCAAAATTGTATGCCCAAACTGTTTCGCTATTTTATATCCAAAATCAGTAGCCCCTTTGCTTGGGAATGACAGTCCACCACAAGCTATAACCAAAGATGACGAATAGAAATACTCACTTTGGGATTTAATTAAGTATTCATCTTTTTGATAATTTACTTCTTCAATATGCGAACTTGTTTTAATTACCACATTTGCTAATTCACATTCGGATAGTAACATTCTTATTATTTCTCTCGAATTTTTCTTACAGAATAATTGCCCAAGTTTTTTTTCATAATATTCTATCTCATATTTTTCAACCAATTTAATAAAATCATTTGGAGTATATCTCCTTAAAGCTGACTTACAAAAGTGTGGGTTTGATGATATATAATTATTCGGATTTGCATAGATATTTGTAAAATTACATCTCCCACCACCGGATATTAAAATTTTCGCTCCTATTTTATCCGACTTTTCGAGAACTAATACCTTTTTACCCCTCTTGCCTGCTTCTATTCCACACATTAAGCCAGCAGCACCGCCGCCAACTATTATTACATCATATTTTGTATTCATTATCTATCTAAGTTAATCTATGTTTGCCTATCTTTCTTATTTCTTTTTTTCTGGTGGGTTAGACAGTATTCTCCCAGGGTCATCAGTAATTTTCCTAATAGAAGTTCTAAACTCCGTATTGGTTTGTTTTAACTCTTCCAATACTTCCGCCAATAAGATAAATAAGTTTTCTGTTCGATAGTTTATACGGTTAATCGAACTATTTAAAGTTACCATAAGCGTATCGTATTTGACATAGGTTTTATTTATATAGTGGGGTAATTTCATTTCATCAATTTGTTTATTCAGATTTAATGCAAACTCTTCTAATTTCTCCGATGTTTCTAATAGATTAACTGAAGTTTGCGATACGTCATCAATAACAGGAGAATTATGTAATTCAATTAAAAAACTATCCAAATTTGCCGAAGACGAATTCAAATTCACAAGAATACCCTTAAGATTTTCATCTCTCATAAAAGCTGCCGAGCTATCTAAAAATTTAGTAGATGACTCTAAAAACTTCAATGTTTTTGCAGATATTTCAGCTATTTCTAATAGTTTTAAGTTATTCATTACTTCTTGTGCCGCTATAGTTATTTCCTCTATTTCTGTCGGAACCGAATGAATAATTTTTATTATTTCTTCATCTGTTTTTATATTAGAAATATCAGGGTGCATCGAGGCTAACTTCTCATTGTCCGGGTAATGAAGCTGCATAAATTTCCCACCAGCTATACCAGCGAGTTGTGCTTTTACTCTTAGCTCATCATTAACTGCAATGTTCTCGTCTATCTGCATAATTACCTCTATCAGAACGCTATCCGATGCAACTTTTATTTGCTTGACTGAACCAACAGGAACTCCCTGATATTTTACAGCTGAACCTTTTTCTAAGCCCTCAACCGAAGTATTAAAAAATGATGAATAAAACTTTTGTTCTTTTAGGTATTGGTTCGCACCAAGCCAAAATATAACGCCAATAATAAGGAACAAACTCCCTATCACAAAAATACCAATTAAAATCGGCCGGCTACTTCTTCGTGTTGCTATCTTTCCACTCATGTTTGCCTACTTAACTTTCTATTGAAAAAATTATATACAAGCTCATTTTCTTTATTTCCTTTCAATTCCCCTACAGTGCCTTCTGCTATTTTACCTTTTACGGATTTGTCTAACATAATAATATGGTCCGAAATTGAAACAACGCTTTGAAGGTCATGACTAATAATTATCATAGTTGTACCTAATGATTTATTTAATTCTTTGATTAATTCATCCATCTCCGCAGAAGTAATTGGGTCGAGTCCAGAACTTGGTTCATCAAAAAATAATATTTCTGGGTCCAGTGCCATCGCCCTCGCAAGTGCTGCCCGTTTTTTCATACCACCAGATATTTCTGACGGCAAATAGGACTGAAATCCAGATAACCCAACCGAATCTAATTTAATATCAACTATATCTGAAATTATATCTTCACTCAAATTTGTACTCTTTTGAAGAGATAATGCTATATTTTCTGCGAGTGTCATCGAAGCAAACAACCCTCCTCCTTGAAATGAAACACCAAATTTTTTTTTATATTCTATATCTTCTTGTTCACTATACTTAAAAATGTCCTCCCCATTCACCAATATTTTACCTTCCGTTGGTGGCTCTAACTTTATCATTTGTCGCAATATCGTACTCTTTCCGCAGCCACTACCACCTACAATCGAGCAAATTTCACCCTTTTTAATAGAAAAAGATAAATCACGGCTAACTATTAAGTTCCCATATTTTTTAGTAACATTAATTACTTCTATTATATTATTTTGGTATTCTACGCTCAAAGTATTTTATATTTACTAATCCTAATTCTTAAATATAAGAAATAAATGATAATTGCTAAGCTAAACATATCAAACTTATCATTTCAAACTACTTTTTTTTGCATTTATTCTATAAAATTCTTTTTTCAGTAAATTCACTTATAAAGTTATGACCAAATTGTACCGATATTAGAAATAAAGGCGATGGTAAATTGCTAAAAATATAAATAAGGAAGTTCAACTATTTCTAGGAAAGAAAGATGTTACGCACAAAACCACCAACGGACATAGAAGCGTTTATGAATGAAATGAATTCGGCACGCGAAACCGCTCTTATTACCCGATTAGACAGAGCAAAAAAGAATATATATAAACTGCAAACAGGTATGAATTCGATGAATGTTCACGACCCATTGCACAGGAAATATCAAGAGAAATTATTAGAAGAAAGTGAAACCGCATTGAGCATTATCGAAAAGTTAAAAGACCTAAGAAAGAAAATTAAAAATGAACGATTTTCTTGATACTAACAAAAAAGATAATAAGGAACATATTAGTTAAATGATTTCTTCGACAAAAATAAAACAAAGTACATTTAACACTAATGTTAGGAAAATTGAAAGTTCTGAAAAAGCTTTGCTCCTAAAATTAAAAAGGAGCAAAGCAAATATAAATAAATTCAAAGTTGGCATTGCAAGTTTTGACCAACAAACCAGTGAATTAGATTCCTATGAGAAATCGCTTGACAACGAAAGAAAAAATTATTTAAAGATACTTTCTTCGATAAACAAAATTAAAGCAAAAAAAGTATCACTTAAAAATAAAGTAAAAAGAGAAATAAATCAAAAAGTCAGCATTGTCAAAAAACAATACTTAGACAAAGTAGATAAAAATCAAAGACATACCGAATCATTAAAATTGAAATCAATAAATTTCAATCAAACAGAATTTAGTCAAAACCAGTCCGCTAAAAATATTATAGATATAATTATATATTAATTAAACAAATAAATATATGTCAAAAAAAAAGAAATTAGACACAAATAAGGATTTAATACTTTTGAAATCAATACTTAATTCCCAGATAAAATCTGAGAAAAATGAGAATACTTCATTGGCGGAATTATATCACAATATTGATAATTTGGATTTGCTCTATAATGAGCAAGCAAGAATGAGATTATTTAATGAATCATCATTCAGTTAAAAAGTTAGAAAAAAAATTACTAACCGCATAGATACTAAAACTTAAATCATTTGATATTTACTTTAAATTATGGAAGAGAAAAAGGACAAAAGAAAATATCAATATTTATATCAAACAGATATAAATATATAAATAGTTGCCCAGTGCTTTTGCAGGAAGCTCCCACACGGATTGGCAACTATTTATAATTTTTTAATTGCAGGTTTAATTTTATATAAATAAAGACCTCTATGTATATGTCTTCTATTTGGAAATTGCTGCTTACATTCCCGCCTAGTAAAAATTCCTAAAAAATCTGTGAATGCACCTTCCTAGGTAATTCAGGTTTTATTTTATTAATATTCTCTACCATTTTAAAATGACCTTTATTTAAGTTATTTTACTTTATTATCTCTATTTTTACAGGTTGCTTCTCACTATGTATTAGCAACCAAGTAATATAACGCTCCATATCAATATCATTTTCTGTATTCAATTTATCTATTTTTGGAGTAGCAATATATTCATAAAGATTTTTATAAAATTTTACATTATATTTATTCCAATCTTGGTATCCGGGCATTGAAACATATTCCTCAAATAAAATCTCTTTTGTATCTCCAACCAATTCTTTTAAAATTATGAATTAATAAATATTATTTTTATATTGAATATTGTTTAAAATATAAAATGGAATACAATAAATGCCTCAATTAATTACAATATTTATTTTAATTCTCAGTTCAGCCAATTCAAAATCTGAGGTTTTGATTGAACTCCACCCTGAGAAAACTTATCAAACTATTGATGGTTGGGGTGCTATTGCTAATGCACTAAGTTCTTCCGAAGTTCGAGATGCCCTGCTGCCCCATATTGATTCATTAATTAATATCGCAGTCAATGAAGTTGGCATAACAAGATTAAAAACAAGTTTACCAGCCGGTGCGGAAGACTCAATAGACTATTTCCAAAAAATTATCGATGGTGAAATAACCTACGATGACTATAAATTAACAAGATATAATATTATAAATGATAATGACGACCCATTTGATGCCAACCCAGCCGGGTTTCAGATGAATCAAACTAAATATAATATAGAAAAAATTGTTATCCCATTCAAAAATATGCTTGAAGCAAAAGGAGACAATTTTTATCATAACTTAGTTTTCGTAAACTTTGCCAATAGTCATCTCAATCCAAGCGATTTCAACCATAGCAATGACCCCGAAGAGTACGCCGAATATATAAATTATGTATGGAAATTTTTAGATAATGAGTACGGTTTTACTCCTAATGGAATTGAAGTTATCCTCGAACCAGATAACTCAGCGTGTGAAAATTATAATCAAAAAAATATTCCGCCAATTATAGAAGCTTTAGGAAATAGATTCACTTCAAATGGATATGACCCTGAAATTATGGTTCCTTCTACCTTGAGCTTAACTAGTGTCAAATCCTATTTCAATGAATTAGAAAAATACCCTGATGCTATGAAATACGTAGATGTCATTGCCTATCATCGTTATGGAGGAAACAAAGATACACTAGCCCAACAAGAAATCGTAACTTTAGCAGAAAAACACAATTTAAAAACTGCCATGTTAGAATACGATAAAAACGGAGACGTAGAATCACTACATTATGACCTAAAGCATAATAACGTTGTAGCTTGGACTAAATACGCCCTGATGTATAAATCAGATGAAAAATTTGCTTACGTCTATGTTGATGAAAATTCAAACCAAAAACCAACTTATGGTATATGCAAACAAACAAAATATTTGAGACAATATTTTAAATTCATAAGACCAGGTGCCGAAAGGTTCGAAGTAACAACAAGCAACAACAATATCGACCCAATAGCTTTCAAAAATAACAATGGAAAAAATGTTATTGTACTAAAAGCCGAACAAAGTGAAGAAATTAGAATTAAAGGATTAGATAGCGGTAATTATGGAATAAAATACACACTCGGAAATTATCATTGGGGCGGTGTTGACCCCAAAAAGTATGATATTGACTTAGAAGACCAAAATATCATAAAAGGCATGGATTTAGTATTTAACATGCCCGAACAAGGCGTAGTTACAATTTACCAAAAAACTGACGTATTGTCCATTAAAGAAGAAAATAATGCAATTCTAATTTATCCAAATCCAGCTGGTGATATTATAAACATAAAGTATAACAAACCAATTTTTAAAATCGAACTACTAAATTTAAAAGGTGAAAATATAACCAATATTAAAAACACAAATTCAATTGATATATCAAAATTAACCGCTGGAATTTATTATATAAAAATAAACAATACTCAATTTAGAAAATTTATAAAAAAATAAAGCCACACAAGTAATTTAAAAATCAATGTCCTTTTTGATATTATTGACCTGACATTTGCAAAATATAAATTATTGCGGCAAGCTACTTAGCTTAGGATTCTATTGTTCATTTTCAATGCAATTATTGATCATTCTCAGATATTTTTTTATAAAATTCCTTTAAAACTTTTGGTATTGAATGTGAATTTTCTTTAGAATTAATATAGTTTATTAAAAACATTCCAAAATTTGTATAAAGATAATCTGAATTATTTTGCTTTAAATTTTCATCATACTCTGATAGTGTCTCAAACAGATTAATTTTTTTTACTTGAAATAAATCTTGATTCAATAAAATTATATCAAGGTTCATCAATGCTAATTTCTTAATTAATATTTGTTTGTTTGGGGTTATTAAATTTACAAATTCATTATTTAATAGATAGTTAATTCCAAAATTACAAAATGCAGAATCTGTTACAATTAAGAGAGGGTAAATAATTATTTCATCAGAATCAAATTTATCAAATTCAAATCCATTAACAGGAAATTTATTAATAAAATTTGATAACTGACCTACACCCTTAGCTTTTCCTTGTAAATTTTGAACTAACTTATTTTTAATTTCATCATAGATAGTATCAAAATTATAAGATGTTTTATGTTTTGTACTCATCAATATATCTTTAAATTCGATTAATATAATTTGATTTTTATTTCTTATATAATAATCTGGTCCTCTATAGCCGAGATGTTCATTTAATTGTTCGCCATTATATTTCACAAAAGTTTTTTGGTTAGAATGACAATATTCTAAAACATTATAAAACAAATAATTTTCAGTAAATTTTTCTGAATAATATTTTGATTTAAAGTCAGGCATATTCTTAGCATAATGTTTATCAATCGCTATTTTTGAAAAAACAAATTGGAGGTTTTGAAATAATTTATCAATAACAAAATTTAAATTATAAAATAAATAATGTGTAGCATCAATTTTTACAACAGGGTACTCTCTTAAATTTAAAAAATCTGGTTTTTGTTTATAGTTACCTACGTCTAAACAAAAAGTATTCCAATAATCTCTTGCTATATTTTCTTCTGTTGGGATTATTAATTGACTTGCCTTTTTCGTTGTTATCGAGCGGAAATAAAAATTAATAGTCTTTTCTAAATATTCTTCCCACTTTGTTAAATTATATTTAGATAAAAATTCTTCAAGTATTGGACTTAAATCTTTACTGTTTTCACAAAAGTTAAAAAAACTAATTGATTTTATTAATTGTATATTAGTGTCTTTATATTTTTGAAATTCATCATATATTATTTGTATTGGTAAAATAAAAGAAATAGGATCATCTTTATTTTTTAATACCGATTCGGAGTATTCAACTTCTTTAGATAACCAATTATGAGATACAATTAAATATGCTTTCAATAATTTCAACTCTTCTTCAGCATTTAAATCTCTACTCTCTAAATCATTATAATTTTCAAATAAAATTTGGTAGAAATATAAACATGAAATATTGTTAATAAAATTAAATCTAATATTGTTATTATTAATAAAAATATTCAATCTACATTTTAAATAATTTTTAATTGAATCATTTTGTTGATTTATCATCTGATTAAATATTTTAATCTGCATTTCTTGATTATTTTCATTTAAATGAATTTTCGCCATAAAATGTGCAATTATAATCAAAATTGATTTTGAAGGAATGTCTTTTATCAAATCAACTACTTGAAGTATATCGTCATCAGGAAAGAAATCATAATAAGAAATAGATGGAATTAGGTTTATTGGCTCTTTCATAAACTAAACTTTGTATCATCCTAAATTATTTTATCAAATATAAATAAAAAAAAGGACACTCTTTATAAAAAAGAATGTCCTTTAAACGTGACCCCAAGGGGATTCGAACCCCTATTGCCGCCGTGAAAGGGCGAAGTCCTAACCATTAGACGATGGGGCCAATTAGTTTTTTGACATGGTTGCCAATAGAGAAAACAAATTTAAAGACAATTATTTTACTAAACAAGAAAAAAATTCTATTTTGCGTGTTATGAATAATTTTTTATTAAATAACTTATCTTTATACTCAGATAGATTAACTCTGAGAATACTCGATGAGTCCGACTGCCATAGACTTTTGAACTATCATCTACTAAATAAGTCCCATTTCCAAAATGTACTACTAAATCCCAATGATTCATTCTATAATCCCAATAGTATGAAAAGTTTTATTAGTGATGGAATTCAAAATATTGAAAATGGAAATTCCATTAGGTTTTATATGTTTTTAAAAGACTCCGATGAAATAATCGGAGACCTAATTTTATATAATATCCTTCCCCTACCAGTATCTTCAGCTCTTTTGGGTTTTAAAATTGGACATGATTTTCAAAACAAAGGACTGATGAAAGAAGCCTTGATAAAACTAATTAATTTTGGATTTGAGAAATTGAGCTTACACAAGATTGAAGCCTATATCGAAGAAGATAATTTCCCAGCGGTAAACTTAATTCAAAAACTCGGTTTTATAAGTGATGGCATTGCTAAGGATTATTTGTATTTTGGAAAGCAATGGAAGGATTTTTGCAGATATTATTTGATAAATGAAAAAGAGTAAAGGAATAAAGATATGGAAGAATTAGATAAAGTTAAAATTATTGGTATCACTGGGATTATAGGTTCTGGAAAATCATCAGTGGCAAATTATATTAGCGAAATGGGATACCCCGTCCTATCTTCAGATAAGAATGCTAAAATAATCATGGCTGAAAACAAAAATATTCAACAAAAAATCATTGATTTATTTGGAAAAGATGCCTATACAGACAACAAGCTAAATAGCAGTTTTATAGCAAACAAAGTATTCGGCAGAGAGAAAGAAAATAAATCAAACTTAGAAAAATTAAATAACATCGTTCACCCAGCAGTAATTGATTATAATATGACTGAGATTGAAAAACTAATCGAAAATGGCGAAGAATTAATATTTGTAGAATCAGCATTGATTTTCGAACTTGGATTAGAAGACGGTTACGATTATGTAATAAATGTTGATTGCCCGATAGAAACCGCCATAAATCGAACAATGGAAAGGTCAAATTTGAGCAAATCTGAAGTTGAAGAGAGAATGAAAAATCAGCTCCATGCTAATGAAAAAAAGAAATTCGCAGATTTTACAATCGATAATTCAAAAGGATTAGATGATTTGAAAAATTCTACTGAGTTTATAGTTTCGTTGATTAAAGATTTACCATGCAAAGACTTTGATAACATTGATGATTCTAATGAAATATCTAATGAAGATTCAAAAGACAATCCTAAAAATGATAATGATAATTAAGATAAAAATAAATGAAAATAATAATTGATTATCTAAAAACTTTTATAAAAGAAGATTATAGTTTTGCAGCTTATTTTTGGAGTATATTATTGCTGATAATCAGTTTTATTTTGAGTTATGAATATTCGCTTTACAAGATAATTGTATGGGAGAACAATCAATTATTAAAAATTTTGTATCTGCTCGGATTATTTGCCATTCCATACCTCATAGTACTTTATTTGAAAGTGAAATCAAATAAAAATAAAATATTAAATAAACATTCATTTATTTATTTCTTAATTGTTTTCGGAGCATTATTAATAAACTCCTTAACCAAATCTAATGTTATGGATTTTACAAAATTAATTAGTTGGGATAACAGATACAATGAATGGCTATTCATTATTAATATAAGTTTACAAAAATTTTTCATATTAAGTCTTCCAGCACTTCTTTATTTTTTGATTTATAAAGACAAAGAAGTTTTCGGGTTTAAAACCAAAGATGTTAATCTAAGAATTTATTTCTATATGCTACTTATTATGTTATTGCCAATTCTTATCGCATCTAATAGCGAATCATTTCTAAGAGTTTATCCACGCTACAAGCCAGGTATTTTAGAAAGCAGTGGACTATTATTAAAATACCAAAGCATTGCAATAGCAGAAACATTTTATGGATTGCGTTTCATCGGAGTAGAGCTATTTTTCAGAGGACTGATGATTATCGGAGCAATAAGATTTATAGGAAGGCATGCAGTATTACCAACTGCCGTACTCTACTCAATTTGGCATTTTGGAAAACCAATGGGCGAAGCAATCGGAGCATTTTTTGGTGCATATATCCTTGGCGTACTAGCATACAGAACCAAATCAATAGTAGGAGGAATAATTATCCATTTGGGAGTCGCTTTCCTTATGGAATTGTTCGCATTCCTTCAGTTGTTTGAGGTGATTTGATTTGTAGTTTGTAAAATTCATTTTAGATTATTAAAAATGGTACAATTTATGCTGTTTAACAATAGAATAATAGTATTAAAGTAACTACATTAAACTCATTTTAATTATGAAAAAAAGATATGTTAAAAGTGTAATACTGTTGATTTTATTGATATTTCTTCAATTTTCAATAGGTAATTCACAGAATGCAAGCCCAGCAAATTGGCTTTACCCAGATGGTACTGCTAATGCAGTTAGGCAGGTAAAATTCCCCTCTATCACTCAATCTTTTGATTCGGTAAAGGTAAAATGGTTTTCTTCAGCCATTGCTGGAGACGTAAAACCTTTGATTGGAAATATCATCGGTAATGGCAAACTGTTCGATACGTATCCGCATTCTCCTAACGAAATAGCTGCTGTAGTTGGTAACAAATTGATAATTATTGACGGTACTGGTAAAGAGTTTATCCAAGATAAACTCCCTGACTTCATTAACGGTGTTTCAGCATTGATGGATACAAGTTTAGTCGATGGAGACACAATCAAACCAGTCCGAAAATTAGTAGTAATGGGTCTTGAAACTATTGAAACTCAAAGAACTAATGAAAAATATAACGATACTATGGCTTATGCCTATATTTCTGGGTATAGCCCAATTACTCAAAAAGGAGAAATTATCAAGCGTCTTTCTGTGGATATGAAAGAAATGTACCCTAATTTTTCAGCAAGTTTAAAGCCTGTTTTCGCAGCTCAACGAACTGCAAATGATGGCGGTACTTATGTAAATTATTATGCAGTAGCAAATACTGCTAAACCAGATTTGACAGGGTTTACCCCTAATGAAAGATTACCTTTTTTGAAAGGAGTATTAGAATTCGAGGCTTATATCGGAGAATCTGATTATCCTCAATTCGATGTCGGCGATGATGAAGAAGAATCAAGGTTTAATGGTGGTATGAACTATGCTTTTGCCCAGCCTTCCGTAAAATCATACTTCTTCGAATCAGATAGGAAATTTAAGATAGCTCTGCCAACTCACATTGACATATATAATGATGAAATAATAAGTATTTCCGGTCCATTTTCTGACATAGTATTTAATAATAATTCTATTCGTAAAATAGATATTTCTGATGAAGATATGTCAGACGACTTTATGTCTGATACTTTAGAATCAAAATACGTATATGGAACTAAACCATATATTAGAAATTACTTATTAGATTTGTTTAACCCAACAACTTTGCAAATAGAGACATTCCAATTGCTAAGTATCCAATTTTCAGGCTTAGACGGTTCTGATGGCACATCGTCTTTATTTTTGACAAAAGAACACGACCCTGCAATAGGAGAATTACCTTATAAACCTGCAACAGACGGAGACCCAGACGGTTGTCAATATATCGGTAAGAAAAACCATTTTTGGTCATTAGCAAAAGGAAATATTGATGGTAATAGCTCAAGAGCTCCAAAATATCCCAACAATGTTGGTGATGAAATAGTTGTTACTAATTCAAGTTCTGAGTTCGTGGTGGCTAACAATAAATTAACAATATTAAAATATAATGGTTTTGAGTTTATTCCAAGTACACCAGGTAATTATTTGAATCCGTTCGATACAATAGCAACTCACCCAATCAATGGCTATGTAGCAGCTGTTAATGACTTAGATGGAGACCCAGTAAATGCAAGAGATGAAATATTAATCGTAGATGGCTCTAAGATTAGAGTTATGAGAATGAGAGATTATAATGATGAAAATTTTGATTTAGGAAGCAAATTCGACACCGTTTATACTCATTCATTTGGAAATGAAACAATTACTTCCGCATTGATTTCAGATATGGACGGAGACGGCAAAAATGATATAGTTGTTACAACGTTCAACGGTACTTATGTATTAGGTGAACCACTCGAAAATACTTTAGATGTGCTTCTGCCAGCGGTAGATGATACTGATAAAATATGTATAGGAGATTCATTGTTGATACGATGGAGAAATATAGTTCAGAACCATACTAAAATGGATGTATATTTCAGAGAAGTAATTAATAATATTCCAGTTGATTCGCTCATTCAAGTTGATACTAACGTAGTCAATGATGACGAAATGATAGATTATCATTACTTCGTTGATAAACAACTACTTGGCAAAACTGGTTATTTCGTAGTAGTCGGTCAATTTAAACCTGAAAAAATGATAGATTCGACAGCATTAGTCTCATTTGCTGACCCTACTGTATTATTAGAAACCTTAGATGAAAAAGACATAATCGCAGGTTCATATTTTGAAATTACTGGTGAAACAACTTGTTTTGATTCGCTTAGCTTATACATAAGTATTAATTCTCAATCTTTTACTCGAACTTTATATGACATCGAGCAACTCTCTAGTTCATTTACCATTCAAGCAGATATTCCTTGCCCAGAGATGAACTCCTGCGGTGAAAGTAGCACATTCCAGACTCTAACTTATTACTTAGAGACTTATTCAGCTGGATTCACCTTAAAGTCCGATACTTTAGAAGTACCAATTTCACCTTCGTCGTTTAATATTGTTATAGAACCAGAAGAAACTGCTGACCCTTCTAAAATAATAACTTGGGACGTAGTTGAAAATGAAAATTTCTGCGATACCATAAGTGCATATTATTCCATAGATAATGGGACTTCATTTATTTTTATAGAAAGAATACCAAGTATTGAGCAGCAATATAGTTGGAATTTGCCTGTTGGATTACCAGATGAAGCAATATTTAGATTATGTTGCGAAACCTCTTGTTATAGAATGGACACATTGCTGACTGGAACTCAAATATCAAGCATAAAAATGGTTTCACCAAACCCTGTTGCTCCACCTCTGGAGCAAGTGGAGATAATTTATACTCCTACGGAAGACAGCAATGTTGATATACAAATACTTGATTTTAACAATCAAATTGTAGCACACCCTGTCAAAAATGAAAGCAAGATGGCAAATGTTGTTTATGCATCTTTTTGGGACGGTAGAAATCTTAATGGAGATTTAGTACATAACGGATTATACTACATAAAATTAGAATATTCAAATGGCACAATAGATGTATATCCTATTTATGTAAAGAAATAGTTATAAATGAATTTAAAAATGATAAAAAAAACTCTGATTTTAATTAATCAGAGTTTTTTTATTTATTTTAGAATTAACTTTAGGAATTGAAATCAATTCTCACAAAATTTAATTATTATGCCGGCTAAGTAATACATCTTTAATAACACCATCTAAATCGCCGTCCATAACTCCATTGATATCTGAATTTTTATATTCACAGCGGTGGTCATTAACCATAGTATAAGGTTGGAAAACGTATGAACGGATTTGAGAACCCCACTCAATATTCATTTTACTACCTTCTTCTTTGGCTCGTTTTGCTTCTTCTTCTTCTCTTTTCTTCTGATATATCTTAGCTTTTAACATTTTAATTGCAGCCTCTTTATTGGCAAGCTGTGAACGTTGTTGCTGACACGCCACTACAAATCCTGTAGGTTTATGGTGTAACCTCACGGCTGTCTCAACCTTATTAACGTTCTGGCCACCTTTTCCACCAGCTCTAAATGTATCCCATTCGATGTCAGATGGGCTGATTTCTATTTCTACATTCTCCGGAGGTTCGGGCATAACATAAACTGATGCAAAAGAAGTATGCCTTTTGCCATTAGAATCAAACGGCGAGATGCGAACAAGTCTATGAACTCCATTTTCACTTTTTAAGTACCCATAGGCATAAGGACCAGCGATTTCTATTTCAACAGACTTGATGCCTGCTACGTCGCCTTCTTGCTTGTCTATCAATGATAATTTATAATTATTACGCTCTGCCCATCTTGCATACATTCTAAGCAGCATATCTGCCCAATCACAGGCTTCTGTTCCGCCTGCCCCTGCGTTTATAGTAAGTATTGCAGTCCTTTCATCATCAGGACCATTAAGCATATTCTTGACTTCCAATTCGGAAATGATATCAGTTGCTTTTTTAATTTCTTCTTTTAACTCACTTTCTTGGGAGTCATCGTCCATCTCTTCAGATAATTCAATTAATGCAAAACCATCTTCAATTATAGATTTAGCACTATCCCAACTTTTAACCCAAGACTTAAGAGAAGAGATTTCCTGCATTATATTTTGAGCATTATTTTGGTCGTCCCAAAAATCATTTGCTTCCGATAATTTTGTTAGTTCTTTTATTTTTTCTTCTTTGCCATCTATGTCAAAGATACCTCCGCAAATCATCATTTCTAAGGTTTAATTTCTTCAATTCTTCTTTCATCGGCTCAAACATGGTTTCTTATCCTATAGTTATATCATCAAAAAAGTTTTATAATATTTGTTTTATTAACTAATACAAATATATTTATTAAATACCATAAAATGATATATTTTGTAATTATTGATAAATATTCATAAATTGTAATTAATAGAATGGGAAAAGTTTCTTTAAATATTTCGAGTTGAAAAATATGTATGATTATGATTTATGTATAATAGGAGCGGGTCCCTCTGGTTATGCCGCAGCAATGAGAGCATTAGATTACAATAAGAAAGTAGCATTAATAGAAAGAAATAGAATCGGTGGGGCAGGAATATTTAACGGAGCTTTGTGGTCCAAAACTCTTTGGGAATTGTCTTCGAGCTATCAAACTACTAAGGCTAAACATTTAGGATATATTGTTTATGATTCGACCTTAAATTTTTCAGCCGTAATGAATGAAGCAAATACGGCAGTTTATGAAAAATATACTCAGCTAAAACAACAAATAGACTATTTCCAAAAAACAGGACAAATAAATTTTCTTCAAGGACATGGTAAATTAATCTCAAAACATGAAGTTTCTATATCTTACGGAGATATGGAAGATACAATTTGTGCTGAAAATATCCTCTTAGCACCTGGTTCTTCACCCAGATATTTGCCCAATATTCCTATTGATGAAAAAATTATTATGACATCAGATGGTTTAACTTCACTTACTGATTTCCCTAAATCTATGGTAATCCTTGGTGCTGGGGTTATTGGCTCTGAGTTTGCTACTATATTTTCAAATTTTGGTAAAACGAAAATAAATCTAATAGATAAACAAGATAGAATATTGCCATTTGAAGACAGAGATTTATCCGATATGGTAGCTAATAATTTAAGGAAAAATGGAGTATTAATCCATCAAGGAGCTTCATTAGACGAAATGAAAATTGTCGACGGAATGGTCGAATACTCTATAAAATATGAAGACGGACGAAAGGAAATATTCACTGTCGAAAAAGCATTGATTTCAGTTGGTAGAGTTGCAAATACTAAAAATCTTGGATTAGAAAACGTTGGCGTTGAGTTAAACGAGCGGGGTTCGGCAATTGATAACGACACAGTTACAACAGTTGACAATATTTATGCTGTTGGCGATTTCACTGCCGACATAGCCTTAGTAAATGTTGGTGAATTAGAAGGAAGACATGCGATAGAACGTATGTATGCTGATAGCCACGAAGTAGTTAAATATGATAATATCTCTACGATTATGTTTTTAAACCCAGCAATAGCAGGTGTAGGACTAAATGAACTTACTTGCAGGCAAAGAAAAATCCCTTATAAAGTTGCAAAAGTTGATTTCAAATATATAAATCGTGCGATTGCAATGAGAAAAACTGAAGGATTTTTCAAAATTTTAGTAACCGATGATGAAGAAATGAAAATTATTGGTATGCGGGCATTGGGCAAACATGCTTCAAGTACCATTGAAGCAATTGCATTATTGATAAATTTAGATTTGAGTATAGTCCAACTCGCAGATATGATACACCCACACCCATCTATAACAGAAGGATTACAAGAATGTGCTAGGATGTTATGTGGCAAATCAATAATCAAACCTGAAGTATTTAATATGGATTTGAATTGTTATAGGGTTACGAGCGAAGGTAAAATCGAGAATCTTTTTGAAGAACATTTATTATCTAACGTATAGATTCTCTAATATTTTTTAATACTAAAATAGATGTTTGAAAGGCAAATCAGCAACATGAATATTAAAATTGATGAGTATATAGCCAATGGATGTGGCAGATGTCCTTTAGGTAGCACACCGCAATACAAAGTAAATTTTTGGCGAGGTGAGTTGAATATGCTACGTGGTATAATCAATAGATGTGGTTTAGAAGAGGAATTAAAGTGGAGTATGCCATGTTATACCTTTGAAGGTAAAAATATATTAATCTTAAGTGCATTTAAAGATTATTGCTCAATTAATTTTTTCAAAGGAGCATTGCTTCCTGATAAAAATAATATATTAGTTCAACCAACTGAGAATACACAAGCTTCAAGATTATTGCGATATACTTCCGTGAAAGACATTATAAATGAAGAAGAATTTATAATACAGTATATCAAAGAAGCTATTGAAATTGAAAAAGCAGGATTGGAAGTAAAATATAAAAGCGTAGCAGAATATGATGTGCCAGAAGAATTAATCGCAAAATTTGAAGAATCTGCAGAGTTTAAGAAAGCATTTGAAAAATTAACACCTGGACGACAAAAAGGATATTATTTATATTTTTCAGCACCCAAACAATCCAAAACACGAAGTTCAAGAATAGAGAAACTCACACCAAAAATATTTTCTGGTAAAGGATATAACGAAAGATAATATTTCAATGTGATAGAATATTAAATAACACAAAAAAGGTTTGAAATACTTAAATTTCAAACCTTTTTCAACTCAACAATACTAATTCTTTCAACTCAGTTAATCATCATATTCTTTATATTCTTTCAAAACTATTTGGTTTGCTTCTTCGCCAATTTTTGAAATCAATTCGTTGCTATGCCTAGTTAATTCAAAAGGCATTCCGAAATATAACAATTTATCGTCTTGGAATGCTAAATAATAATAAGAATCTTCGTTCCATGTTACATCTGAAAAGTATTTATAAACAATTAATACTGAAATATTGGATTCATTAACTTTTTTAGAAATATTGTATAAATCCTCTTCAAAACTATTAATGAGAAATAAGCTTCTATCGTGCTCATCAGATTCGATTACGTCAAATACATTAGCTTTATCCATTCCTAATCTTAATTGATAAATTTGATAATACATATATGAGGTACAAGAAAAAGATAAAATTCCTATTATTAATAATGCAAGTTTAAATTTCATTTTTAATCCTAATTCTTGTTTGTAAATGTTAAATTCGCAGCTATGTCTTGCAAAAGTTTATCAGAGCTATTTTTTAATTCATACCAAAATCCATAATACATAAGTTTATTATTATCAAAAATCAATATAAAATTAGTTGGACTTTTGACTGTATGTACTGTAGTTCTTGTGTTACCTTTAGAATCTGTAGATGTAGTAGTATATTGGTAAACATCAGAGGAGACATAAAAAGTAGAAATAAAATATTTTTTTCTATCTACGGTAACATCAAGTTCTATGTTAATTTCTTCTTCATAAATTTCTTTGAAGTGGGAATATTTCATTCCTTTTTTCAAGTCTAACATATCGTTGAATTGCTTATAAATTATGCCTGGTCCACATGATATTATTAAAAATATCAGCAAGAATGATAGGTATTTAAAATTTTTCATAATTCGTTTTCCTCCTGCATTCTATCTTCTACTATCAAATTTGATATTTCAGCTCCGCAAGCTCTAATTATTTCATCTTCTGACCTTAAAAAATCTTCTGTTGAACCAAATGCTATAAGTTTTCCATTTTTAAATAAATAGGGCATATAAGTAAATTCTTTTGCCCCTAATATTCGTTGGAAAAATATGACTTGGTATGTTTTTTTTCCAGGAATATTTCTTAAAGTGTGCATAGAATAAGGCACAACTAAAAACCCAGAATAGGCGTCATTATAGTCTTCTATATTATCACCAATATTACAACTACCTATATCTTCTAAATTTATATATACTTTTGTAAATTTAAAAGAGCAGGAAGAAATAAATAATGCAAGTGCAATAAATGTAATGTATTTTACCATTTAATTCCTTATTTTATAATTTGTTCATTGTTTTTAATATTCAAATATAGTAAAAAACTATAATTTGAGCTAAAATAAATTAATACCTATATCCTAAACCAAAGCCTAATTGTTGCAACTCTTCATAACCTCCAAAACCAATAATTAATTGAGGATTAAAATATAATCGATTATATAACTTCCAGTCATATCCTAATTTTAAAGCTAATCCTGATTTTTGAGAATTTTTATATTCTCCAATTCCGAACCACCAAGCACTTTCTAAATCACCAAAGCCATCTCCTGATATACCTCCGTGATATTCAGCAGACCATACCATCAACGGTAATCCTTCAACGTCTGTAATTGCATATACTAATCTATAATTCCAAGCAGCCGCTCCCAAAAGAATCGGAAATCCATCATTAAATACATCTTCGCCATCTTTATCTTTGCCAATAGGTTCTAATTGGCTTGATGATAACCCAAAGCCCAAAGAAAATCTAAAATTATCCATAGGTTCTACATCTATTTCAAGCATATTAAGGATATTATTAAATCCTTGACCTATAGATAAATGTGGTGTAAAATATATACTCATCGGTATTTCATTCACAAATGCATCATATTTTTTATATCGTGAGTATTCCCATGTTGGATTTAACAAAGAATACCTTAAATAGCCAGGTGTAGAGCCATAAGTAATATAATCATTAAAATCTTCATATCTATTTTCTCTTGCTTTTCGATAGTTAGGTCTATTCTCAACTTTTTCTCGCCATCTTTCGCACTTAATATCATCAACGTCTGCCAAATCATATATCCTAAAATTAACTCTATTTTTAAACTTTCTTCTATAATCACTTCCACGTGAAGTATAAAGTGCATCCTCATAAGCTTCTGTAAACTCTTCAATTGTTCTGTCAGCCTCTTTTTCACTTATTTCTTTATCCATTTCGCAATATAATTGTGCTTTTCTGAAAAGATAGTTTACTAAGAATAGCTTTGGTTTGTCATAATTATCATCTAAGGCTATGGCTTCTTTCATAATAGAAATAGCATTTTCAACTATAGTTAGTTGTTTATCCAAATCTTCTTCGTCTTCTAATTCCCAATACTTAGCTTCAGCATCACACATTTTAGAATAAGCATTTCTATCCTCAGTATCAAGAAATTCTACTTCAATCTCTTCGCCATTATCTTTGGCTTTTTGAATTGCTTTTTTAACTAAAAAATTATTTTTCATAAACCCAATTGCTTCAACTGAATATCCGCTCATTTTTGCATAAACTGTACCAACTACTTCTCCATTATAATTTATAGCAGGACCACCACTGTTCCCGGGATTTATTGTTGCTGTAGTTTGAATTGTAGAGTCAGCAGTTTTAGAGCTTATTATTCCCCAAGATACTTTTAAATCATGGGTATTTACAATTGAGCCAGGATAGCCAAGTATTAGAATCTCATCTCCTTGGGCTAAAGAACCAGAGTCTGCCAAAGGAAGTGATTTTAATTTTAAATCTTCACATTTTAATACAGCTAAGTCCCATTCTTCGTCAGACCATAATAAAGTTGCGTAAGCAGTATCAGCAGCAGCTCCAGAATTATGTATTAGGACTATTCCTGCGGCATCATCAATCACATGATGATTAGTAATAAATAGACCACTATCATCAATAGAATATCCCGTGCCAGTATAACGATATGAATCAGTTCCAGCACCAGCTATCTTGAATGTATTTACCCATACTACCGATTCTTTTACCTTTTCGAAAGCATCTATTTTCTTATCTGCTATTGCTTCGAAAATTGAAAGTGAGTTTAATATTATAATTGTAATTATTAATGTAGTTTTATTCATAAGTTTATGTTTTTAAATTAATTATTTTATTATATAATTTACTATAATTGTTAATTACCTAATATATTTTCCAATACTTAAAGAAAAGTTTTTAAATTCATCTAAGCCAGTAATATTAATACTAGATTTTACGTACAGCCCACTGCCAAGGTGGTATGCATAAGAAAGGAAAAAATGAGATGGATCAAAATATGAAATACCATAATCTTCATCCCCAATTTCTGTGTATTGCTTAAAACCAATGCTGAAAAAATAATCTGTAAATCCACGTAATTTATTAGGGTCATTTATTATAATCTCTGATGTGTATAGAGGATTGTAATTAAACTTCGGATTTTTAATTACAAATTCATCGTCTTCATCATTATCCAAACTTTCTACTAATTGAGTTACATTAACACCTATTTTAAGAAAAAAGTATATTTTCAAACCAAAAAAATATTCATTTTTAGTTTTAAAGACATCTTCATTAGTATTTGTGTTAATGTTTCTAATAAAATTGGAAACACCAAAATAAATATTTGATAAAGGAATATCACCGGGGAAATATGTATCAAAACTTATTTCAAAATTTTGGGCTAAGATTGAGTATTTATCAAGATCGCCCTTCAAAGTGCCAATATCCATATTTGCCCATAAACCAATTGGTGTTAATGTATGATTATTCCCTTGATTCATATTTTGCTTTAGATTTATATTTTTATAAAGTTTTTCAGGCGTTACACCATAATTAAAATAATCTGAGATTTCTTCTGAGCGTTCTTCTGAACCTGAAATTTCATTTTCATAAGAGTTGAAAAAATGGTTCCACATTTCACAGTTTACATCATTATATTCAATTTTTAAAGAGAATATTTCATCATCAATTTCTTCGTTATAATTGTCATTGATATAAAAATTATAAATTAGAATTGATTGTGCCTTCCCTCTAATATATTTATAATATTCTAATTCGTTAGAGTCTTTTACGTTTATTTCTTTAGTTATTATTTTAAACTGTTTGTTAAATTCGCTTACAGAATTTTCAGCCTCAAAAGTATTCCTTTCCCTGCAGTAAGAGATAGAGTTTTTTAGATATAAATCAGCCAAAATCAAACGGGCATTAAAATACTCTTTATCATTGAATATGGCTTGTTTGCATAGGTTTATAGCGTTATCTAAAGAGTCAATATAATAATCATAATATTCGATTTCATTTATGTCTTTTCTAATTAAACCAGCCTTATTAATATTCACATAAGCCGAGGAATCTGCAGTGCCAAACATAGTCTCTTTTTTGCTAAGGGTTGTATCTTTGATTTTTTCAATTGCTTCTAATATATATTTAGAACCTACGAAATAAGCAGATTTTTCAAATTTTGAGCTTGAATATTTTTTATTAACTACTCCAATACAGTTGCCATTTAAATCAATCACCGGCGAACCATACATCCCATAATTAATAGGTGCATTGGCTTCTAAAATAGTATCAGTTGTTGGACTGCTTAGTATTCCGTAGCTTGAGGTTATTTCATTTTTGTATTTGGATAAATTAGAATAACCTATTATCATTAAATCTTGTGCTTGCCTTAAATTTTCTTGGGGAGAAATATTAATATCAGATTGATATTTTTTTCCAATTGGTTCTAATATAGAAATATCTGTTAATGAATCTCGATAAAGAACTTTTAAAGCTAAAGTATCTAATTCTTTATCATTATTGATAAGAGCAGTTACCCCTATTTTGTTATAAGTAGTATAAAATGTTGATACTATATAGCCTTCTTTTGTAATAAACCCTGTTGATTCGTAGGATCCACCTACTAAGTTAAAACTTGGTTTAGGATAGGAATGTAGTTTAACAATATTCTTTTCAATTCTATTTATTAAATCTTTTTTATTAGCAGAAAAAACAGGTGAAATAACAAGAAATAATATCAGTATTATTGCATTTTTCATAAAATAATTATTTATATTTGATTTTTCAAAGTCCAATATACAAAATAATATGAATTACAAAACAATTATATTTAACTCGACTTTAATTTCTTTAATATTTATTTTATCTGGTTTTATGACAAATAACAATCATAATGATGTAATAATCGACTCTAATCTGAGTTTTGATGAAGCAATTAAGGGAACAAATGCACCAGATTCGCTTCTTGCACATATAACCTTATTGAACTTGCAATATTATTCCGTAGATGGCAAACTTCATCAAGGGCAACTCCTAATAAACAAGGAAATAGAGCAGGATGTTAAAGAAGTATTTGAAGTAATAAGGAAAACCAAATACCCAATAAATAAAATGATACCGATTGTTAAATACGATTGGAGCGATGACAAAAGTATGGCAGATAATAATACATCTGCGTTCAATTATAGGTTTATTGCAGGCACAAAACGCCTATCAAATCATTCATTTGGGAAGGCGATAGATATTAATCCATTTTTTAATCCTGTGATTTATAATGACGGTAGAATTTCTCCTAAGGGGGCAAAATATACTCCCGGGACCCAGAAAGTATTTACCAAAGACCACATTATAGTCAAAGAGTTTAAGAAAAGAGGGTTCCGTTGGGGCGGAGATTGGAATTCATTAAAGGATTATCACCATTTTGATAAACCTAATAAATAATCCTTTTTCTTCTTATCTCTTTGATATCTCATAATAACTAATTATTTTTGTTTTCGTTATAAGATAAGAAACAATTCAATAATAATAATAAATAAAAGGAATAATAATGACAAAGTATTTACTAAGTCTGGCGATTATAGTTTTTTCTATAATCAATTTGAATGCAGGGGAACTAACTGCAACGATAAAAACTGAAAAGGGCGACATTGTTCTCGAACTTTATGGTAGTAAAGCACCTGTAACAGTTGCATCATTTGTGAATTTGGCAAATAGAGGTTTTTATGACGGATTAAATTTTCATAGAGTAATTAATGACTTTATGGTTCAAGGAGGCTGTCCTAATGGCAATGGAATGGGCAATCCTGGTTATAAATTTGAAGATGAATTTCCAAAAAGAGACGTTGAAGTTCCTGACCCTAAAAATCCTGGCAAAACTAAAATTGTAAAAGAACTAATTTATAAACATACTGGACCAGGTATATTATCAATGGCAAATTCTGGACCGCGTACTAATGGCTCTCAATTTTTCATTACTCATGTTAAAACCGATTGGTTAGACGGAAAACATACGGTTTTTGGCAAGGTATTAAAAGGTCAAGATATTGTAAACAAAATCAAACAAAAAGATAAGATAGTTTCTATAACTATTTCTGGCGATATTCCTAAGCAAATGAAAGCTGTTCAAAACAGAGTTGATGAATGGAATAAGATTTTAGATGCACGTTACAAACATTTGAAGCCTGCTAAAAAGTTATAAGAAATCTTAGTGGATATATTAAAATGAAAAGCCGTTCAACAATTGAACGGCTTTTCATTTTTTAACTCTAATAAATCCAATAATAAAATTATATTTATATTGTTTTTTTAATCTTTTTGATATGCTATGTTTATCCTATGATTATGCTTTGCTAACTTTCATTTCAATTTTTTCGTGTGGGTTGTCTCCGCCATCTCTTGGGGAATTAACGATTTTATCGGCTATATCCATTCCATTAATTACCTGACCATAAACAGAGTATTGGTTGTCTAAAAATGGGGAGTCTTGTACCATAATAAAAAATTGAGATGAAGCTGAATTTGGGTCTGCAGATCTTGCTGCGGATAGTATTCCTCTGCTATGAGTTTTATCGCTAAACTCTGCTGGAACTTTCTTTTGAGATGGGTTGCCGAAACCCCAAGTGCTTTTATCACCGTCGATTGAGTTTGGGTCTCCGCCTTGAATCATAAAGCCCGGTATAACTCTGTGGAATGCACAACCGTCATAGGCATTATTGCTTACTAATTCTTCGAAATTAGCACAATGTTTTGGTGCTAAATCAGGGAATAGTTCTAATTCGATTGTACCCCAGTCTTCACCAGCTGAGCTAACATTAATATTATATTTTGGGTTTGCCATAATTTTTTTACTTGTTTTAATTTAGAAAATATACAGGAATTGGAGACGGTTTTGTTAGGTGGATTATTTTAATCAGATAAATTTTATATTTTATTTAGAAGTATTTATAATCCATGTAAAACGGACAATTAATGAATACATTTTTATCATAATTTGAATCAATATTCAATAAAAAGCAGTATCAAAAAAATATTGATACTGCTTAATTGTCTTATTTGCTAATAGCAGATAGTGAAATAAGTAAACCGCAACGATTTACATCATTCCGCCCATTCCGCCCATGCCACCCATTCCGCCCATATCAGGCATCCCTGCAGGTGATGAGTTTTCTTCTGGTTTATCAACTATTGTTGCTTCTGTAGTCAATAAAGTACCGGAAACTGAGGCTGCTTTTTCTAACGCTACACGAGAAACTTTAGTTGGGTCGATTACGCCCATTTCTAATAGGTCTCCGAACTCTCCTGTTCTTGCGTTGTAGCCATAAGCACCTTCGCCGTTTCTTACTGCATTAGCTATAACTGATGCTTCTTCGCCGGCGTTGGTTACGATTTGTCTTAGTGGTGCTTCGATTGCACGTCTGATTATATCAACCCCAACTTTTTGGTCGTGATTTTCTGTTACTATGTCTGATAAATAAGCTAATGAGCGGAAATATGCAACTCCACCACCTGGCACGATACCTTCTTCGACAGCGGCACGTGTTGCGTGTAGAGCATCTTCTACTCTTGCTTTTTTCTCTTTCATTTCTACTTCTGTTGCTGCACCAATTTTTAATACTGCAACTCCGCCAGCTAATTTGGCAAGTCTTTCTTGTAATTTTTCAGTGTCGTATTCTGAAGTAGAGTTTTCAATGTGTGTTCTAATCTCGTTTACTCTTTGTTTGATAGAGTCATCGGCACCAGCACCATCAACGATAATAGTATTATCTTTGTCGATTACAATCCTTTTTGCTGTTCCTAAGTTTGCAAGGGTAGCGTCTTCTAATTTATGTCCTTTTTCTTCGGAGATAACGTCGCCGCCTGTTAATACTGCGATGTCTTCTAACATTGCTTTTCTTCTGTCGCCAAAGCCTGGAGCTTTAACTGCGGCAATACGTAAAGTACCACGCAATTTATTAACAACTAAAGTAGCTAATGCTTCGCCTTCTAAATCTTCGGCGATGATTAGCATTGGTCTGCCGGCTTGTGATACTTTTTCTAATACTGGAAGTACTTCTTTGATTGCAGTAATTTTTTTGTCATAAATCAAGATATATGGGTCGTCCATTGCAACTTCCATAGAATCTGAGTCTGTGATGAAGTATGGAGAAAGGTATCCTCTGTCGAACTGCATACCTTCGACTGTTTCTAAGAATGTTTCAGTTCCTTTTGCTTCTTCCACTGTGATAACGCCGTCTTTACCAACTTTGTCCATTGCTTCTGCGATTAAATCACCGATTTCATTGTCATTATTTGCAGAGATAGCTCCAACTTGAGCGATAGTTTTACTATCTTCCACTGGTTTAGACAATTCGGAAAGTGCTTTTTTAACACTTGTTACAGCTAAGTCGATACCACGTTTCAAATCCATTGGATTAGCACCTGCGGTAACGTTTCTTAGACCTTCGTTGTAGATAGCTTGAGCAAGAACTGTTGCAGTGGTAGTACCATCGCCTGCTTGGTCAGAAGTACCAGAAGATGCTTCTCTAATCATATTAGCACCAAGGTTTTCAACTGGGTCATCTAATTCGATTTCTTTTGCAACCGTAACACCGTCTTTAGTAACAGTTGGTGCACCAAATTTTTTGTCGATAATTACATTTCTACCTTTTGGGCCTAATGTAACTTTAACTGCATTCGCTAATTGGTCAACTCCAGCTTTTAGGCTTGAGCGAGCTTCCATATCATAAAGAATTTCTTTTGCCATGGTTAATTTTCCTGTTTTTTGTTTTATTTATTTTGTTTAAATATTTTAATTATAAGTTAATTTAAGAGATAACGCCGTATATATCGGATTCTCTCATGATAAGCATGTCTTTGCCATCAACTTTGATTTCAGTTCCGCCGTACTTCCCGTATAAAACAGTATCTCCGACTTTTACGTTCATTGGCAAGACTTTACCGTCTTCGGTAACTTTACCGCCACCCATTGCGATTACTTCGCCTTCTTGTGGTTTTTCTTTTGCAGTGTCGGGAATTATAATTCCGCTTGCAGTAGTTTCTTCCGGCTGTGCAGGAAGTACTAATACTCTGTCGTGTAATGGAGTTAAAGCCATTTTAGAGCCTCTCTTGTTTTTATGAGTTAAACAAATAAATATTTTATTTTTTATATATTAGCACTCTTTTGTCTTGAGTGCTAAGGTATAGACGATTTTTGTTTTTTATATTGTTTGGTTGATGATATTTTTTTTTGGGGTAGCAGGTGCTTACTATTAATTTAGATTTTAATAGACTACTCTGTCTTGTCCAATCAAAACTTAACAAAAAAAAATCTCCTCCCAAAAACCAAAACCAAATACTCTAAAAACCATTTAAAAAAACATTTAAAACCATTTCCTAAACCATTTCAAACCCAAAACATAACTTTGCAAAAAACATCAAAAAAAAACATCCAAAAACCAAAAAGGAAAGCAAAGATGAAAAAGCAAAAAAACGAACCAGAAAAATACTACAAACTCCTACAACAATACCTACACCTCGGACACAACCGAACGAAAACACAAATCGCAAACCAAAACAACTACACCAGAAAACACATACAACACATAGCAAAAAAATACAACTGGAACAAAAGAGCCGAAAAATTCGACATCAAAAACCGCGAACAGCTAATAAACACAGCCCAACAACAATTCCAAGAAACCAGAACAAAACAACTAAACACCCTAACAAAACTCTACCAAACAATCCAAACCAACATGGACACATACCTCACAAACCACATCGAAATAGACCAAAACCAACCCCCAGAAAAAATCCAAAAACAAGTAAAAGATTTATTATTATTAACCCAACGCTACGAAAAAATAACCAAAAGCCTCGAAAAATCAATCCAAAACTACGGAGTACAAGACCTCCCAACAACCAGAAAACCACAAAAAAAAGACACCAAGTGTAACCAATGCAAAACACAAAACAAAAAAAACCAAAAAAAACAAGA